>Ga0222712_10005434_pt1 | contig 12922 bp, 11 predicted proteins | sample C33_657DmetaG_FD_165043 | JGI IMG/M metagenome (GOLD analysis project Ga0222712, IMG submission 165043) | Estuarine water microbial communities from San Francisco Bay, California, United States - C33_657D | ecosystem: Environmental > Aquatic > Marine > Unclassified | place: USA: California...
TCATCGCTTTCTCTAACCGAGACTGTATTTCTGCGGCGCTTACTACTCAACGTACCAGTAGGCGCAGGAATATCCTCTTCATAATAACGAGAATCTTGAATCTTATTATCTAACCATTTATAAAACCATTTTAACATTAGTATACCTTATCACTCATTGTTTCATCTTCCATCGGCTCATCCGATACTAAGAGTATATCATTAGGATCGACTTTACGCAACGTCTGTTTGCCCTCTGGTGTTTCTACTGTGATACCTCGTGTCCACCGACCGTGACTGATAAGAATATACTTACCAATTTGTAGATCAGGATCTTTAACATCAGGACCCAATCCATAAATCTTTGCCCAACGAGGACGAATACCAGAACTTTTCTTGTCATCGTCCATTAAGATAATGCCGCCTTGAGTAATACGTTGGTCAAATTTCATATCACTTACAATGATATGATCCTTGAAGAATCTGAGACTATCTACTTTTGTAGGGCTAAATGCTGGCTTACTATATTCACTCATTTCTTTTTTGTTTCCTGTGCTTTGATTTGTTCAACTTCAATATCATCTTCAAATGATTCTTCTAATTCACGTTCAGCTTGTGTTAATTCTAATTCTACTTTTGGCTTAGTAGTGACTTGTCGTTTAACTTGCGCTGACTTATTACCTACTGTTTTACCATATGCTTCATTTACTTTTTCAGTAACCGATCTGATTACACGACCATTAGCATCGATAGTATCTCCCCTGGCATTCACACGCATATTACCTACTGCACGTGTATGCTCGTTACGTGCGGCTAATGCGGCCATATCAACTACTTTTCCCATTGCTGTTTTATAATTTTTCATTTGTTGTTTCCTTATTTTAAAAACTCGTCTATGGACAAGTCATAGTACAAACTATTTATACGGTGGATTTCGAGTAAAAACAATACAAAACTCGCAACACTACTACCTCGACCCACACCCCAGACTATGTTATTCTTACGCATTGTATCTACTAAGTATTTGAGATACTTAAGAAGTATGAACATATCACGTTCTTGGAACAATAACAGTTCTTCACCGGCTCGTTGTAATTCCGCCTCAGAGGTACATTTGTCTAACACATATTTGGCAATATCCATATTGATATATTCGTCGGGTAAATGCCATTTTGATTGATTGTTATTGTCGAAATCTTCTATCGAAAGATTCGGATCAGTGTATTTTATTAATTTTGGAACATTTTCCAATTGTAAGATATCATCAAAATTGATATCTTTTTCTACGAAGGCATACTTGATTGTGCGTAATGGATCTTGCAAATACAATAAGCACAATTCGTTCTCAGTAAAAATTTGTTGACCGTAAATATCAGACTTCATTTACGTATTGTAACACAATATACTGTTGATTGCAACAGTTATGGATAATTATTTTTCAGTATCCAAAGTAAAGATAATTTCACTTGCTTCGGGTTTGCACGTATGTTTCCAATTTAAATCTAACTCAGACCATTCGTTGTCTTTGCGTAGTTTAACTATCTTATCTTTCTTATTAGATTTCTTATCAGATATGTTTGAATCATTGTCATTCCACCAACTATTTTTGTTATAGTATGGTTCAAACTCATCCTCGATATCTATCAAGTATTCCACGTCATCACTTAATTGAGATTTAAACGACATATTGGTAATGATGAATTTACCCTCAGTAATAGCATTGAACTTTAATAACAATGCCATACCTATAGCTTGGTCGTATGGCTCTACAGGTAAGACACATACTTTCATTCCTGTATTATTAAATGAATCTATTGTTTTCTTTTCTGAAGCTTCTATGAAAACTGAATTGGTAATACAATCATCAATCAAATATTTCATACGTTCAAGCGCAACTGATTGTTCATATGGATCATCGGTTATTATATCAATAAAGACTGTGAACGAGTACATTCCAATTTGATATTCATTGTTCAACCATATACCCGATACGAAATTAAATTCTCTTTTAATTCTTGAAGTCAATTTTTTCTCTCTTTTTCTACGCTTACAGTTGTTTGAATGTTTTGCTTTTTCATAATAGCGTCCATTTTCTTATTATGTTCCGTTTTATAGCTTTCCAAAACCATTAATAATTGGTGGATCATTGGACCGTTTTGCATACTATATGCAAAATTAAGCTTTTTAGTTAAATTGGTAATAGATTCCTGCAAGTCCTCAAGGGACTTGTCAGATAGGTCATTGATAAAAGGATGTTGCATCCTTCGTATTTATTACCAAGAAGTCAGTGCAATTCTTTTCCAGATGTCTGAACCGTTGTAGCTCGTAGCTGTACAACTTCCGGATGCATCGGCTAATGCAAATGTTGAGCCTGCAGTTCCACCGGTTCTTGTAGCACTCAACGTAACTGCACTATTACCGCTTACTATGGTTTTAACATAATAAACTGTATTGGCAACAATATTACCAAACGTAGTTCCAGTAAAGATTATAGGTGCATCTGCTACTAAACTAGTAATATTATTCAATACAACTTCATCAGTAGAAGCAGTAGTTGTTGTAGCTGTCTTTGTTAGAGTATTTGCACCACCTGAATCATATGTAGCAGTACACACATACATATAACTAGTATCTATTGCTACATCACCTGCTACGTCACCTTGAAAGCCAGTTGGAGCAGGTGTGCGTTGCTGTACCTGTGTAGTAATTCTAGGTCTATTATATGGTTCTATTGTGATTGTATTACCACAGTCGATTGTACTTAAACGATACTCTAATTGCGTTACGCCGTATGGAATACTAACTGTAGGTACATTAGCAACATTAGAAAAATTCTCTAATGTTTCTACCCCATAACTACCTGTCAATGATACTTGTGATGGGAATGAAATCACGGCTTCACTATTGGATATGTTCAATTGCAATTCTACATTACTCTGTGTACCTGATGGAGCCCAACCTGCAAATTGAATTGTGGTATTACCTGAAATAGTGCCATACTGAACATCACCCAAACTAGCATTAATAACAACTGTATTTGATATGTTGTTACCTAAATTGTATGTGCTAGCTCTAAAGCTACGAGTTAATGCGTTGCTTATCAACGTATTAGCCATGTCATTGTTAATAACTGTATTTGCTAGTGCAGACTTAACTACTACATTATTTTGTAGGTCTGTAATCTCTGTACTTGCTGTGTTAATATTATTCTTAATAGCGGCAAAGTTATCTCTGAAGCCTTGTGAATTGTTATTCACACCGGGTACAGGGTAGTTTACATTTATTCCGTTTGTGTTTATTTGACTCATATTCGTTTTTCCGTCTAGTATTTAGTATTGCGTTTCATCCGGCAAAATTGTTTGTCTAGGGAATAAAACATAAAAATCTTTACTGTTTAGTGGGCTAGGGGTCGGTGATGCGCTTGGCAACTGAGACCAACTTGCCGGATCTGTTTTATTGTTATAGTTATATGTAGCACTCTTATCTACACTAAATCTATCAATTTGGAAATTGATTTGATTTAATGTGTGAGGCCAGTTAGTTTCTATGTTAGTTTTAATAGCATCAGCTAGTCCTGGTTTTGTATAACATATAACCCAAGCTTGTGTATATCCTAATGTACTGCCATTTGGTTGTTGACTTGTCATCCATAAAGGTAACAACGTGCTATCAAACACTTGTCCTACAACTTGTCCTACTCGATTACGCATATTGTATAAACTGTTAGGGTACAAGTTTCTTGCATACCCCGGTGTTCTACTCGTATAGAAGCCAGGTGATAAGTCTTTATTGTAACTTGTATAGATATCAGTTATACTTGTATACCAAGGTCCTAGACCCAAATCAATTGGTCTAGGCCAATAAATTTCTTCTTGTATACTGATACCAGATGGATTAACTAAGTTGTCAATTACTTCACTGTATACAACTTCATATATAATTTCACCTGCACTATTTTTTGCTACAGCAGTTTTTAGTTCACCTAGTGTAATATTTCTCCAATAATGATTTCTTGTAACTGCAACAATATATTCTTCTATGTCACTAGCATATATACCATAAGCGTGTTCATATATAACATTTGTCGCTTTTCCAAAATATTCATCATTGTTTCTATACAACGATGCGGTTGGTATCAATTCTTCATCATTTAACAATGTAGAAAGTATCTGTCTATCACTAAGCGATGGTGTTGCTTGTATATACAATATATCAGTTGGTTGACTGAATTCTTGTAAAACATTCAGTGTGAATGTTTTTGATGAACCTATTACAGGGAATTCAGATGAATACGCTTGAACCGTGAAAGTAAACTCGGTAGTTACACCTTCTTCTAAATAACTACTTGTAGGTTGGTCGGCAACTCTACCAATAATCTCACCATTACTAGATATACTTAAATTAGGTGGCAAACTTCCACTTGTTAATCTATAACTTAATTCAACATCACTCGTTGCTTTAACTAGTAGAGTGCTGATGGTGCCGTTAAATATTTGACCTAAGTCACTGTCAGTAATCCAAACAACATCACTACTAATACCTTTTTCTAAGTTATAAGTAAAGTTAAAGAATGGACTAGAATATGAAGGGTTGTCAGTTTTATAAACACTAACACTAAAATTATAACTACTAACACCGTCAGTTGTTAAACTAGGTGTGCCTGTAATCCATCCTGTATCTGTATTACCAGTTAACCCTATAGGCAAGCCTGAATAGTTATATCCAATTGGATTACCGTCAAAATCTTTACCTATCATCTTAAATGCAAAATATTCACCACTTTGAAAATTACCCATAGATGCTGATTGGGTAGGTGCTACTGGTGGCAATATATAGTAACCATAATATGGATCACTATTTGTTAAATTATATGTTAATGGCCTAGTGTTTAGTATTACAGGTTCTCTAGTGTTATTCAATTTACCAGGTCCACCTTGACTTGCAGGTGTATTTTGATTTATAACCGTGATAGAATAAAAACCTGTATCATCTCCTAAAGGACTAGAAAGCTCAAGTGTAAAACTATATGTTCTAATAGTAGGTGTACCAGTTGATACTGCCGGTAGTGCTACTGTCATCGACCCCGAACCATCTGTTAATAATAACTCACTGCCATTCTGTGTTGCACTGATACTAAACGTAGTTGATGATGGTATCGTTTTTATATAATATTGTTGTCCGGCATTTATATCACCAAATGTAGTGCCTGAAAATATAACAGGACGACCTACAGAGAACCCAACAGTTGATGTAACTGTGATTAAGTTGTTAGCACTTGCAGTATCAGAACCAGTAGTTACTACTGATGGGGTAGTTATTGTTACGATAGGTGGTTTAGCATAACCACGAATGTTACCTAACAAATCAATTTCCAGTCCAGGAGGCAATGTTCCTTCTTTAACTTGAACGATTACTGGATTACCTGTGCTAGGATTAGTGTATGTGACAGGAAGACTTACCCAAATACTATCTTGTATGCTTAATAAACTACCATTTGGAGTAGTGAACTGTGGTATAGCCGAGCCAGATACAGTAATTGAAAAGGTTCTATCTCTTATGTTCTGTAAATTATCAGTAACTCTAATAGTAAATGAAGTTGCTGTGTCACTTGTTACTAGTGAGGGTGTACCTGATATTAAACCGGATGTAGTAATACTCAATCCACTAGGCAACGTGCCACTAAGTAACGCATACGTTACAGTTGTACCCGGTAATACAGCGTCTGCTGATAATTGATATACCATTGGCAATAGTGCTGGATAACTACCTATTGAGCCTGCCGGTGTATTCCAAACTGGTTGTGCCATATTAATGTGCGCCTAAACTTTGTAATGCTAAATGATAGTGATGTTTTCTATCTTCTAAACCAATTGTACCACCGTTTATTCGTTTTGTTAATGTAACAAAATCATCTCTGTCACAATATTGATTTAGTTTATTATTATCCCAGAACCAACCTGCACTTGCAACAGCACCATTTGGTGTTTCTAAGTATCTAACTGTATCTTCAATACTCATATCTAATGCTTCAGCAAACTTAGTATAATTATCACGACCGGTCAATTGAATCAATCCACGACCTCTAAATCTAAAACCATCACCACTATTCTCATCACCATTCTTCATACGATTAGCATATACACGATTAGCAATCATTTCTGGCTTGCGTTCATATTGTTTTGCTAATTCTTCTGTAGGGAAATACTTTTTGAAAGTACCCATCAAGCCTTTAGCTGAATAGTTTAGATTCTCAACAACTGCATTGAAGCCACCACTTTCGTGTGCTATCTGTGCTAAGAAGCCTGCAACTCTGCGAGGATTTTCATACATCTCATAGTATTCTGCTACTGTGTTTAGTGGCTCCACATAACCCTCTAATATAGAGCGTTTTGTTTTTGGACACATTGCTGTTAATAATTCTATCGTTACCATTTAATTTCCTTATGCGTATGTTGCTAATAATCTTGACCCAGCACTTAGTGTGAAGTTACCTGTTAGTGTGCCTACGTTTGTATTAGAACCTACAGATATTACTGCCGCATTCGCTAATGTGACGCCAGTCAATGTTCCAACACTAGTGATGTTAGGTTGTGCATTAGTTGTTACAGTTCCTGCTATTGTTGCGCTTGGTACAGTACCAGTTACGTTACCACCGGGGATACTTGTTAAACCAGTAGCCGCACCATAGAATGTTCCATTGACGTTTGCACCAGTGATATTGCCAGTCGCACTTAATGTAGTATATATACCAGAACCTGCACCGATATTACCGACGTTAGCATTACCAGAAACACTCAACGATCCTAATGTTCCTACTGCTGTTATATTAGGTTGACTTCCAGTTGTTAATGTGCCTACTAAGTTAGTAGCACCAATATTACCTACGTTTGCATTTCCTACTACAGATAGTGAAGCTAATGATCCTATGCTAGTAATGTTAGGTTGAGCCGCTGTAGATAACGTTCCAGTCAACAATGTACCAGAAACATTACCACCTGTAATATTACCTGTAGCAGTAATTAAACCTGCTGTTCCAATGTTTCCTACATTAGCATTACCTGAAACACTTAAGCTGGATAGTGTTCCTAAACTTGTAATGTTCGGTTGCGCTGCCGTTGTTACTGTTCCTGCTGTAGTTGCCGCGCCACTTAATGCACCGGTAAATGTCGTAGCACTTACGTTACCGAATGTTCCATTACCGGTAGCAGATACAATACCTGCTGTGATAATGTTACCAGCGTTGACGTTACCGGTAGCTGTAATCAATCCACCTGTACCAATGTTACCGATGTTAGCGTTACCTGATATACTTAGTGAAGTTAGTGTTCCTACAGTAGTAACATTAGGCTGACTTGCTGTTGTTAATGATCCTGCTAGTGTAGAGAATATACCAGCACTACCGCCAATGTTACCAACGTTAGCATTACCTGTAACAGACAATGTAGTACCTGCAGTAATACCAGATGCCGCATTTAAATTACCTGCGTTTACATTTGCTGATCCTGCAGAAATAAATCCTGCAGTATTAACAGTTAACGATGTTAGTGTACCAACACTAGTAATGTTAGGTTGTGCGGCTGTTGTTAATGTACCTGTTATGTTACCGGCAACTACATTGCCATTGACTGACAATATACGTGTAGCTTTATCAAACGTAATGTTAGAGTCACCACCATATGAACCAGCATCATTGTATAGAACAGAGGTATTAACACCTCCTGGTAGATAACTATTAATTGGTCCCCAAGACAAGTTACCTGATCCATCAGTTGTAAGATACGTATTACTTGATGCTCCACCACCAATATATACGTTACCAACGTTTCCTAAATTAGTATTTCCAACAACAGTTAAACTTGCAAGAGTACCTAAACTTGTAATGTTAGGTTGTGCATTAGTTGTTACTGCACCTGCTGTTACTGCAGTATTAGCAGTTCCGTATAAATTACCTACAAAGTAATTAGCGTTAGCTGTGTTGCCTAAGTTAGCATTATCTGCAATAATAATGCCTTCAATGTGGACACCTGTTGTAGTGAATACTGCAACATTAGATACGTTATTAACACCAATCGTTACATTACCATTAGGGTTAGTAATGTCAACATTACTGTTACCGTTTACAATACTATCAACTTGAATATTACCCGCAATCAAATTGCCAGAAATAGAAACATTACCTAAGGTTGTATTACCTGTAACACTTAATGACGCTAATGTGCCTGTGCTTGTTATGTTTGGCTGTGCGGCTGTTGTTAGTGTACCAGTCAATGTAGTGAATACTGCATTATTACCACCGATGTTACCAACGTTAGCATTAGCTGAAACAGATAATCCACCTGATGTTGATAAGTTACCACCAATAACATTTCCAGTTGCAGAAACTAAACCACCAGTATTTAAATTACCACCGGTTACATTACCCAATGCAGTAACAACACCACCGGTAACGAACTCACTAGCTGTTACATTACCTGTAGCAGTAATTAAGCCACTAGTTATCAAGTTGCTACCAGTAATATTACCTGTAGCTGTAATTAATCCTGTGCCGATATTACCAATGTTAGCATTACCTGAAACACTTAAACTAGTTAGTGTTCCCGTGCTTGTTATGTTTGGTTGACTTGCTGTTGTTAATGAACCAGTAATTGAAGTGAATATACCTGCGGCTGCTCCGATATTGCCAACGTTAGCATTGCCTGTTGCACTGATTGCACCACCTGTTACTAAGTTGCCACCAGTGATGTTACCAGTTGCAGTAATCAATCCACCAGTGCCAATATTACCTATATTAGCATTACCACTAATACTTAAACTTGTTACTGTTCCTAAACTTGTAATATTAGGTTGTGCGGCAGTAGTTACTGTTCCTGCAGTAGTTGCAGCCGATACTGTGCCTGAAACATTTGCTCCAGGAATATTTGTTAAGTTTGCACCGCTACCAACAAAGTAATTTGCAGTTACGGCATTACCCAAGTTAGCATTTAATGAATTAATAGGTCCATTTACGTTTGCACCAGAACCTGTAACAGTTAAAACGTTTGCATTGCCTGCAACTGAAATAGTTACATTACCATCTAGTGACACATCTACATTACTTGTGCCGTTAACAATAGCATTGCTATAACTTGTGCTACTACCAGATACAACTAGTTGACCACCTAGTGGATTAGTTAAAACTAATGATGTGGCGTTAGCTTGTAGTGTAGCATTACCTAAATAAATTGTGCTGTTAGACAAGTAAATGTCTTTAAAACGATTAGTATTATTACCAATGTCGTATGTGATATTTGCAGTAGGCGTGATATTACCGCTGACTTGTAGTCCGGATAGTGTACCTACACTAGTAATATTAGGTTGTGCATTTGTTGTTACTGTGCCGGCGGTTGTAGATGTTGCAACTGTACCTGTTACATTCGCACCTGGTATACCAAACATACCATTTGCATTTCCACTAAAGAAATTAGCAGTGGCTAGGTTACCTAAATTAGCGTTTGCTACTGTTAAATTTCCAGTAGCAGACATAAATCCATTTGCGGTGATATTGCCAATAGATAAGTTATCTGGAATTTCAACATACAATGTTTGACTATAACTTGTATAAGTTGCGTTATTTGTTACAGGGTTAGGACTTGTTCCTACTTTCAAAGTAACTGAACTTACTGATATTGAAGCGATGTTGGCACTAACTACAACGTTACCTGTAGGAGAATCAACTGTTATACCGACACCTTGTGAACGATTAACTGACAATACAGCCGCATTAGCCGTTGAGTCATAAATTTCATCAAAGTTTTGTTGAACTTTTTGAAAAGCCGTTCTTATAGCATCTGCTGACGGATCGTCGGGGAATGTTCCAAAGTCTATATTCTGTTGCGCCATTTTAAAATCACCTTATCTAGTATTTATCGTTATTGATAAAACGTTCACCCAAAAAAATACCCGACTATTGCCGGGTACTTTTGTGCAGAACTAATTACTTAAGACCTGCTAGCTTTTTCCAGTCATCTACTGATTCATTGATATCAGTAGTTTCACGAGCAACTTGTCTACCTAATTGACTTGCAATAACAGGGATAGTTGTTTGACCAGTTGACTTTTTCTTATTCAAACCACCGCTGATAACATTCATCATAAAATCGATATCAGTTTCGAATGTAGTATCTGTGCCTTTTTTACCAGCATCATTGGCCCACTCATCTAACTTCTTCTCTTTTTTATCTTTCTTGTCATCGTATTCAATGTCTTTCTTTACTTTCTCGCCTGCCTCTTCAGCTTTGTCGTCATCTTTACCTTTATGATCTTCGTCATATTCGATATCTTTGGCAACTTTTTTAGCGGCTTTTTCAGCTTTGTCATCTTTTTCTGCTGTAGATTCTTCAGACAACATTGCTAATTTTCTGTAAAGATTAGCAAAACTTGATTCTTCTAAACCATCTTTTTGCTTTTCATCTTCTTCTTCGTTCATTGAAGCTTTCATTTCTTCATCAGCGTCACCGGCTTCAACGCCAACATTACCGACGTCACTAGCTTCGCCACCGTCACCACCTTCGTCTAAATCTTGACTTGGGTTGTATGCGGCTGCAGATGCATTAGCTTGTGCGGTATCTTGAATTTCTTCCTCTTCTTCGGCTGCACCGCTATCTGGAGGATTATCTTCAGCCATCTGATAAGTCATTTGGTCTTCTGATTCAACTTCATCGACTACTTCTTTACCTTCATCGCAACCACAAGCTGATTCACCGCAAGTTTCACAAGTTTCTTCTTCACTGTGTGATTCTTCACCGCCACCAATGCCTGATAGTTTCTTCATCAAACTCATCATACCGTCGTGATCACCAACTACTTCAATAGCATCACCACCTGCACCAATTTCAGCAGGCTCACCACCAGTGTCAACTGTCATTGGACCTTGTGATTGACCAGGTGCATCATCACCACCAAACAAGCCTAAGCCTGCTGATTTGATAACGTCTAATAGTTGGTCAGCTTCACCGTCTTGTGCAGTTACGCTAACTGAATCAGGACTACCTTGTTGACCTTTGCTGATAGAAACACTCATACCTTCGTCAACTTTGCCTTCTAACAAAGCATTCAATTGCTTTTCTAGTGATTCAAATGCAAATGCATCATTCTTTACAAACTCTTTACCACCAAGCTTGAACTTTTCACCTTTAGGTGTGTTCTTAGCGGCCCAGCTGAATGGACTTTCTTCAATGTCTGCTTCAGCTAGTTCACCTTCTTCAGCACCATAGCTTGCCATTGTGTTAACTACTGGAGTAGTTTCACCAACATAACCTTGAATTGGCATTTGACCATAGCACTCGTCTAGACCTTCTTTGTAGCCTTCGTGGTAGCAACGTGCTTCTTCCATATCTTCGTAGTTCTTACCGCAGTGTGCGTGACCACGTAGACCGTGTGCCTTGCCTTCTGAACGTGCGGCATTTAATCTTTGATCCATACCTTCTTTAACTTTCTTCTTGTCAGCAACAGCCTTTTTCATTGGCTCTTTTTTGTCACCGTCTTTATCCATATCTAAGAAGTCAGGCTTAGCCTTTTTAGCTTCTAATGTCAATGGACTTGCTAATGCATCACGAGGAGGCATATCAGCTTCTTTGATTTTCTTCATTTGTGAGCCTGCGATACGCAAAGCGGCTGCCTTACCATACTTAGGTGTTAGTTTACGTACTAACGCATCAAAGCCTGTAGTAGCATTGTTGTGCTTACCGATATCTTCTTCACCTAATTGGTCACCTGCAAGACTCATTTCGCCCTTACCAATTGATTGTTTGATTTGAGCAGCCAATTGTGGATTAGTAACAGTACCTAATGTCTTGTTACCTTGTTTGATAACTTGAGTGTTTTGTTGTGCAGGTGCAATAGTAACTTGTTCAGCTTCATTCAATGCACTCTCAACTTGGTCAAGATATTCTTTGATACTATGCTTCTTAGTTTTCTTCTTGTCCCACTTAGGTAGTTTAACATCTTTACCGGCTTTTACACCGAAAGCACTGAAGTCATACTTCTTGTCTTCACCTGAAGATTGTGTAGCTTTCTTTGGACGACCACGACCTTTTTTCTCAGTGTCTTTGGCTTTAACTTTTTTGCCTTCGTCATCTTCATCGTCTTTGCGACCGTAACCACCTGGTTCAGCAGTATGCTTGATACCAGTTTTAGTTTTTTCTGTTGCTTCGTTCAACTGGTCTAGTTGTGATAATAAACTTTTGAAATCCATTTTATGTTCCTTTTATCTTGATACACTTGCGCCAGTTGCTGGCTTTGGTGGGCGTTTGATTGTTGTCATTGGGCTCTTATCTCCCATTGACTTGTCATCCAAGTATGGCTTGAACGGGTCAAACGCATCAGGAGTCTTTTGACCTGCATAAGCGATATCAATCTTTGAATCCTTAGCTTGGTCTTTGATACTAGTTAAGTAGCTGTCACCGTAGTTCTTGCTAGCTTCTTTAGCACCAGGTTGTTCTTCTAGTTCAGGATGTAATAGTAATGGATTATGATCCATTTCATTCGCATATCCTTCTGCTTCACTGTTAATGCTGTCATCAAAATTACTTGACACAACACGAACCATATCAACTTGATAACCTAACAATTGTGCAATCTGTTGAATCATTGGCTCAGTCGCTGGATAGCGAAATTCTGCTTTAATGATAGTAACAGGTTGATTGTGTAGGTTAGGAAATCCGTATGGATCTTTTTGTATTGGTGTGCTTTTTGGTTCGTCAATTTTAACTGGATCAAACTTCTTTAAGTTATACTTAAACAAGTCGATAAAGTTCTTATCAACGTTACCTGCAATTTTAATAGTGTAGTTGTAAGTGTGAACACTTTCTACAATGTAATGTTTTAGGCTTTTCATTTCTTATTCCTGTATTCTGTATTTATCATTTCTCATCTGTTTTAGCTGCCAACATCTTAAGTAGCTCGTT
>Ga0222712_10005436_pt1 | contig 12915 bp, 21 predicted proteins | sample C33_657DmetaG_FD_165043 | JGI IMG/M metagenome (GOLD analysis project Ga0222712, IMG submission 165043) | Estuarine water microbial communities from San Francisco Bay, California, United States - C33_657D | ecosystem: Environmental > Aquatic > Marine > Unclassified | place: USA: California...
AGCTACATATTAAAGTTCCAAAGCCGAGAAACCAGGAGGATATAGAACTACTAGAAGAGATAAGAAAAAAAGAAATATTTTCATTATGATGAGCACACTAATTTTTATTTTGGCATGCTGGGGATTAACCCACATTTTGGTGGTCGGAACTATTTTTGATGGTCCACGAGATTGGATTATTATTAAGAGTGAATTTTTAGGAAAGATGATTTCCTGTCACCAATGCTGCTCTTTTTGGGTGGGCATGGGAGTTTACTTCTTAATGAATGACCTACCGGATCTATTTTTAAGTCATCTGGACTTCTTCTTTTGGGGATTAATTTCCTCTGGAGCTGTTTGTCTGCTAAAAGCTTTAAATTATTTTCTATTTTCATTTAAGGAATAGGATAAATAGAGACATGAGAAGAATACAAACTTTTAAAGACTACGTAAATGAGCAAGAAAAATCCACTGAGCAGGATATTCTTGGCGACTTAAATGCCGGGGAAATGGCTAAAGGAATGATGGCCATGGCATTACAGAATATGGGAGTAAAAACCAATTATGGGGACATCGCAGATACCCCGGAAACAAAGGCAGGTAAACCCTATACTGGATGTGGAAGCGCTGGCTACGTGTTTAAGCCCTCAGAAAGTACAAATCAGGATGTGATAAATTTATTCAAGGATCCAAAGGGTGCTTTTAACAAAGATGTTAAATATGCAGAGATTCATAAGCTTTTGGAGGATCCAAACAACAAGAAAATATTCCTAGTTGGTGTGAGAGAAATACTTGCTACCAAATTAAAAGAGGGTGATAAATTTGTTGACAAGATGCTGGTAGTTGATCCTAATGCTCTAACGGAAAAGGTCGTTTCCTATCAGATAACAACATGTCCTTCTGTTTCCTATTATGGCGACGTGAAAAGAACCATGAATAAGGATGGTGTTGCGATTATGCAACCTGGTGTTTCTAAATATACAGTGGGCACACACAGAAAAGGAAAGCCAGGCCAGCATGAAGCTCTTGTACAAGCGGGTGAGATGACCATAAATAGATTCAAAGTTGGTTCAACTGAGCTCGATAAGTATAATCCGGGGGATAGCGATAAGGGATCTAGTTATGGAATTAACATACATAAGTCTTCACAGGAAAGAGGGGTCTGCGTGGGTCCTTGGTCCGCTGGATGTCAAGTGTTTGCAGACGGAACGGATTTTGCAAACTTTATGTCTAAGATAAAGGGATCAACGGCGAATGGCAACAGTTTCTTATATGCTCTTATAGAAAATGACGTGTTAGCTGGAAAGGTTTCCGATGAAACCGAGAATGCCGCATCGAATACTAAACCTGAAGAAGCTGATACATCAGAATTCGAAGGTGTTGGATCCCAGATAAGATCCGAGCTTGATGCATGGAATTCCGATGAGGAAAAATTAATTAGCCTTTACAATGGCGTTGTTAAAAGCCAAAAGGATGCATCTGCATTTTCCAGCTGGTATCAAAAACAATATAACGTCGATGTTATAAAAGATCTTGATAGGGCTTTAAGCAATAAAGAGCTTGATCAGCTTCAGTATAAATAATAATTTATCACACAATATTAAAAAAGAGGTCTTAAAACCTCTTTTTTTGTGGAATTTTATTTAAATTGTGTCTAAGATTGGTATCATAATAGTCAACATTAGATGAGTTTAAATAAGAATAATTCGGTTACCATACCGGAGCAGATAGATCAGGATTACAGAAAATATGCACTTTATGTGATTCAGAGCAGGGGCATACCGAATTTCTACGACTGTCTAACACCAGTACAAAGATTGATTTTACAAAAAGCTCCAACCTCATTTAATAAAACGATCGGGGTGGTTGGGGAGGTTTTCCGCACGCAGCTTTATCACCATGGAGATGCATCTTTGTCTTCTGCTATTTCAAAGTTGGCAAGACCCTTTGGATGCTCTGACCTAATCATGGAGGGAGACGGGTTTTTCGGTACACCTGTTAATCCATCTCCGTCAGCTCCAAGATATACCTCTGTTAGAATTGCTACCAGATATAAAGGTATCATAGACGAGCACAAGGATTTGAACGTGGAAAATGAAGAAGGAGGATTTGACTGGCTTCATGTGACACATCCCATAGGATTGTCAACCCACATCGTCGGTATTGCTGTTGGATATAGATCTAATATCCTTCCAAGAAAATTCGAAGAGATTGTTGCATACCTAAATGGGGACACAACTAAAAAATTAAAACCTCACTTTAGAGGATTCAAAGGAAAGGTATCAAAGGTTGATTCACTTAGATCTGCCTGGCTTATCGAGGGAGGATTTGATAAGGATCCTAAAGCCAAGACCATTCAGATCTCTAACCTATCTCCGCTAACGAGATATGACTCTTTCATCGACAAGCTAAATAAGATCCTAGATAATTCTGGATTGGATTATAGATTAGATAATAGATCGAGAGAAGAAGTCGAGCTAACTATCAAATTCAAATGCTCAGATAATGAATTCTTTGACATATCAACCAGGATACAAAAAGAAACGTGTCATATAGTAACTGAAAATATTGTTCTTGTAAAGGATGGTGCTGTTCTTGATTACAGTGCTATAGAGGAATACCTAGATCAATTTAAAGTTCATATGGAGGAGGTTCTTTTGAGAAGACTCCTGAAAGATGAATTCTATAACGATCGTGAATTGGAATTTTTAGAGGCTAAGCTTAAGTTTCTAGTATTCATGTCTCAAAAGAAAAGAACCAACGAGGAGATCATTGAATTTCTAAAACAGTTTGTTACTTGGATCAAGAACAGGCTAGAATCTATTCAGCTGATAAAATTGTCTAGCAATGAGATAGAACTTACCAAGCAAAAGATTTTAGAATGCAAACAGAAAGCTAAGGATATTAGAAAGTCAATCAAAGAGCAAGAAATCAAATGTAAAAAGGTTGCCAAGGATTGGGCTAGAAACAATAAGAAAACAACAAAGCAATCTTCTTTAATGGGAAGTGGTAACGAGGGAACATTTAATGGAATTCCTATCTGGAACCCAGAGGAGTATTTGGAAAAAGAACAAGAATTGGTAAACGAAGGCATGGAAGTACCAGAGGAAGAGGAAACAAAAACTGATCAATAAACTAAAATATTAACAATCAATCAAATAAATGAAAAAGGAAGCAAAATTAAATTTCAGAATTACAAACCCAAACAACCTTATTACTTTCTTAAAGAAACTAAAAATGGTTGATCGATCTGTTATTTTAGAATTACACGGACACGACTTTTTTGCTAAAGTGAGAACCCCGGACAAGTCTGTTATCAAATACGTTGGAAGTAACATAGATGATTTCTTCGAGGGTGATTCAAGTGATGGAAAAATCAAGATAGGTATTTTAGAGATCGGTAAATTGATCGACGTGTTCAAATACTTTGGACCGGAGGAAGAAACATTTATTGAGATCCAACACCAAGCATTAGAAGGTGAATCAGTTGCAACGGGATTCAGAGTTTATTCCTCGAGCATCAACATCAAATTTAAGTGTGCAGATATTTCTCTTCTGTCTTATATCGAAGATAAGATTCAAAAGATGATTCACACCACAGAAGGTGCTATGATATCATTCAATGTTTCCAAAGAAGCTTTTGCTAAACTATCTTCTTTAACTACCATAGAGAATAACTCAGAAGAGCTTTTAAATTTCGAGGTTCATTCTAAAGGACTTTCTGTTAAAGGTAATTCATTCCAGTACAATATTCTAAAGGATGGTGCTTTGGACGGATATCAAGCTGATGCTTCCTATGCCATCTATAAGAATCAATTCAATTACATCGACCAAGAGAATTCTTCTTTCCACGTACAGGAAAATAGAATAGTTGTAATTTCAGAAGAGAGCAATTCTATTATTGCTATTGGTTTAGTCGAGGTTTAATCTCAACGCCTTTCTGAAATCTATTTTTGAACCCTGTTAAATTTTTTATGAGTTACGAAAACCTAAGTGTGGAAGAAATAAAAGCCGAGATATCAAGGCTTAAGAAAATGTCCGATGATTATAAGAACGAGGAGCAAGGTGTAAAGTTAACTCTTAACAGTATCTATGGAGCCCTTGGAAATCAATACTTTGCCTGCTTCAACACGGAGGTTGCAGAAAGTGTTACGTTGCAAGGACAGGATCTGATTAAATTTGCGGAAAAGATCATCAATAAATATTTCCACGAACACTGGCATCTTGACACTGAGGTCCATGAGAAAATGGGAGTGAGAAACGTGAGACCAATTTCTGCTGAAATGGTTATTTATGTGGATACAGATTCCAACTATGTTAACTTTGGTAATGTTATATCCTCCTGCGAATTTGACTGCAGTCCCTTAGATTTCATTCTCCAGTTAAACGATCTCAGACTAGCAAGCTATATCAAGAACTGTCTAGATATCTACGCTAAGAAATGGAATACAAATAACTATCAGGATTTTGAACTTGAGGCTATCTCAAGGAATGCTATATTTCTAGGTAAGAAAAAATACATCGTTAATCTGACATATGAGGCTCCTGGCAAGCATCACGCTGATCTTTCCAGGATTAAGCCAACAGGAATTGAGATTGTACAAGGAGGAACCCCTCCTTTTGCAAGAGAGAAATTGATCTTTCTTTTAAAACATCTTTTCGAGACTGGACGTAAGTTTGATATTAGAACCTTTGTGAAAATGCTTAGGGAAATCAAATCTGAATTTAAGATTCAAAAGCCAGAAGCTATTTCAATAGGTGTTGGGGTAAACAATATAGAAAAGTTCATTCTTAATGACACCACTAGATTTGAAGTAGCAAAAGGATGTCCAATGCATGTTAGAGCTGCTGGATATCATAACTATATCCTTAATAACTCCAAATACAAGGCTAAATACTCGCTAATTCGTTCGTCAGAGAAAATCAAGTATTACTTTGTAGCGGTCAATAGCGAGCAAGAAAACAATGTTTTCGGCTATCTTAACGGATCTTATCCGTACGAATATGCACCTCCCATAGATTTCGATGCCCAGTTTAACCGGACTATATTAGATCCAATCAACAGATTTATCGAGGTCATGGGGTATAATCCACTTTCACCCAATCTGCTTTTAGTGTCCGCTTTGTTTTAGAATCACGTTTTAAGATGGATATATAAATAAAAAGTATATCCATGAGAAGATTTAGTGATTTTTATAAGAAGGTAAACGAGCAGGAAGAACTGGCAAAAGTTGCATTCAACGATCCTGGTGATCTTGAGGTTGATCCAGTTGGGGCATCAAATCCTACTATTAAACCACTTTCTGATGGAGAAGGCGGAAGTCTAGATGAGCATTTCAGAAAGCTTTTAGAATTCCAGATGCAAACTAGAGCATTTCACTGGGGCACAGAATCTTTCGCAGAGCACAAAGCCTCTTGCGAGATTTATGACACAGTTAATGGAATATTGGACGGACTAGTAGAAGCTTATCAGGGATATGTTGGAAGAATCAAATTTGCAGGCCAATATACAATTATCAATTATGCAGATGTTGATGCATTTGCATGGTTAAATGGTATCGAGGAGATAGTTAAGACATTAAGAGCTCAAATAGAGTATTCTGATATACAAAACATCCTAGATGAAGTACAGGCTTCAATATCTAAGTTCAAATATCTATTAACACTTAAAAAGTGATCCACCTAAAAACATTTTCACAAATTTTTGAAGATGCTGAATATTGGTCTCCAGATCCTAGCGTTCATTATCCCATAGATCAAATAAGAGGATTGCAATCATATAAAGATCTAATATCCAAATATAGATGGGTTGATATAACAACGGATAGGGTATCAAAATCCGGAAACATCACGTTTGAAAATCCAGCATTACCTGGGATCAAGTACCAGGTGTATAATAATGGATACATTAGAATTAACTCCGGTGCTACTATGTACAATGCTGGAGGTAAATGGACTCCTCTGGTAAGTCCGATCCAAGATAAGGATAAAAACTTTGCACAACCAATTAAATCACTGAATGATTATGATCTCAAGTTTGAATGGTTAAATAAGTATTTGATCAAAAAGATTGTAATATCACTTGGTATAAATCGGGTTAGAAGTATAAATTCTAACAGTAATATGGAAGACATTGGAAAGGTAATTGATAGAATGATAGAAAAAGATCCATCGTTTGCTAAAAAACCCGGGGTAGAATTTTTAAAGAATATGGGATTATATAATCCTTCGGAATTCTCTGATGACATGCTTAAAGCGTCTTCGTATAATTTAATCTAAAACAGCACAGTATTTTCTCCTGTCCTTTTAACCTCCTGCCAGTATTCATAGGAAGCTGTATCTGTCCTAATTTCTAGATTGTCAAAATATGGAAGTTTATTTATATAATTATATTTGTAAAAATATTCATTCCTCATATCGTATTGTATTCCCGCATTATGAAATATGTTGTGGGAATCAAAGCTAACTTTCCCCCTAGGTGCCCAGCAGAAACTAAAATCCCTGTGGCATTCAGTTCTTCTCCCAAGTTTCCATCCATTCCATAAAATAGCCCACATATCGCCATAGATAGGAATCTTTGAATATGATTCCGATTCCTTTTCTTTTTCGCTATTAATAGCAGAAACCCCATTGAATAAGTTGATGGTATCTAGTTCAACGCTTTCCCAAAAATTACTGTCTATGTTTTTTAAAATATAATGAGCCCCTATGGTATTTGATCTGTTGCTTTTTATGATCTCCTTATCTATATTAGCAATTGAGCAGATCCTCTCTAAAAGATCCTCTCCTCTATCAATAATCGGATCTGCAGAGACATAATCCCCGCAATCCGATCCATACCATACATCATCTTCTATAAATTGATTCCAGTCTATTTTTTTCGTTAGAATGATATCACAATCTGTGTAAAATATACTTTCATTTTTGAGGTGTGGGTGTTCTTCCCAATGTTGCTTTAATAAATTAGGTCTTATTGAGAAAACATCGTTATGCCCATTTCTGGTATCCTCATAGAAGAAAAAACTAACATTTGAATACTTCTCCTTTAATTTTTCCCAACCTGCATAGAAATCATCACCAACGGAGCATACTATGTGTATATTGTTAGGATCTATTTCGTTTCTCAGTAAGCTATCTAACATAACCTCCACATTCCATGCATAAAAAAGAGTAGCAGGCTGAGCACAAATAAATATCATATTCTATAAATTTCTATCTCTAATATATATGATGACAGAAACCTTTGGTGTTTTCATGATAAAATAAGAATGAAATTAGAATCCTTTAAATATCTAATAGAAAGTCTAGCTGAGTGTTCCGAGAAGGATGATGCATTCTATAAGATGGGATTGGACCTTTCTAACATCTCTGATCCTTACCATCAAATAATAACACACCTTTTGAGGGTTTATTATGGGAAGGATGGGGAGGATTGGATTTCTTGGTTTTTGTACGAAAGAAGAGATGGTGAAGAATTTCAAGCGTGGGATGAGGAAAAAAATCCAATTTGCTACGACGTTGATTCTCTTTGGAAACACGTAGAGGAAATAAGGGTTTCGTCATCATTTGAAGAATATGTTCCAGCAAAACCTATGACAAATGAAGAGGTAATAGAACAGATTCAAAAAATTTTTAAATAGTTTATATTATGGGATTTCACAGAAGACACATTAATGATAGCTCTTTGTTAGCAAGTGCAATGAATCACGATCTTGTTGGATTTAACATGTTTATGTTAAATGCGGATGATTACATGTTTGAGGGTGAATACTCCTGCTGCTTCTGGGAATTTTACAGCGAAGAGAAGGAGAGCAGAAAAACCCTCTGGTCTATTCTTAGGCTCGAATCCGAATTGAGAGAGCAGGTTGTAAAGATGGTTTGCAAGGGCTGGGAAATGGTCAACAACGAAAAAAATAACGAGGAGCATCAGGAAGCCATAATGAATTATCTGGATCTTGCGGAAAATGCTATAAAATCACCAGAAGGTGATCTAGTAAAAGAATTGGTAACAGTGTTAAGAAATAGAATAAAAAGAAAATTATAAATGGAAGGTCAACAACAAATACAAATCAATTTATCAAATGCCCCTTGGATAAAGTGCGATTGCGGGGGTCACGTTTTCAAGCAGGGGATTATGTTCAAGAGACTTTCTCAATTTGAGTCTCCATCTCTAAGAGAAGAACAGATACCAGTGGAAATAGCAATCTGTGAAAGCTGCGGAAAGATTCCATCTTTTGTGCATGCTAAAATCAAGGATATTCCTAGCGACCTTCTTGCTGTTAAAAAAATAGAATTAGATGGAGAATAAAGAAATCCCGGATTTTGAATTTGATGAGGAGAAGATAAAATTTCTTCTCGAAAACACGGATAAGCTAGTTTCAATCCTAACTCCCGAACAAATCAATTCCCTCGTTGATGCTCTAAAAGAAAATCTAGGTAAGATAGAGGAGACGATAGAGAAATTAAAATCGTCGGAAGAATCCAACAATCAAGAATGAAAAAAGTAATATACATAATGATGATAATCATGGGAGCCATTATAGAAATCTATGATTTAAAAATGGACAATCCCCTTTCCGCCTATTTCGGAGGAGCTGCTATTGGCTATGGATCGTTTGCCATCGTTGTTGATTATTTAAAAGAAAAAAGAAAGACTAACACAAAATAGTATGAAAAAATACAAGAGACATTCGTATTTTGAAGGTGGGGATGAATTTTTTATTGTCCCAACCATTTCACTGATCTACATAAGGGATCTTTTTTTAGAGACCGGGATATCCACTCCCTTCTATGGAATTAGCTTCAAGATCTTTAATTATGTTTTAACCTTTGGCGTGCAAGAATCGTATTAACTTTATATTTGGAGATGATTAGTTTATTTAGTAAAGAGTTTGAGCTAATGTGTTTTATAAAAGACAAAAGCGTATTAACTGGTGTTTGTAAATTTGACGAGGTAGCACAAAAATTCGGAGAACAACTTTTAAAAAAGTGTATGCACGAAAAAAAATTGATCTACATGGACAAGAGAGCAGGAGGATTGGAATGGACAGAATTTGGAAGAAGATCCATGGGAGTATAAAAAAATATTTATGAAAAAAGTGTCATGTGTGATGACAACCTATAGAAGATTCACTTGTGTTGAGAGAAGTATTGCAATGTTTCTTTCTCAGGATTATGAGCACGAAAAGGAATTAATAGTATACAATACCGATGTTGAATTCCCAATATCTTTAGATAAAACATTCTCATCCTTTGATAACATCAAGGTAATTAATAATAATATAGATCTTAAAACAAAAAATCCATATAACAATACATCTTCTATAAGAAGAGATGCTAAAGAATTTGCGGATGGGCATTATTATATTACTTGGGATGATGACGATATTTTCTTTCCGTGGAACATAAGACAATGCGTAGATGGGATAGATCGGACAGGTAAGCTTGCATGGAAACCAGCTAAGAGCTTTATGAAGAACGCGGGACATGATCCTCAATTATATTTCAACTATTTAGAAGCAAGTGTAATAGTAAGAATGGATGCAATAAAAAGATTTGGTTTTAAGAATGATGTAACAGGGCCAGAGCATCTTGGGTGGTTTGAAAAACTATCTGGGATGAACGAATTAAGTATTGACGAAGAGAGTGTTCCTGGGTATTGTTTTTATTGGTCCGACAATAAAGAAATAGGTGGACATAAACAAAGCGATGCATCCGAATTCTATAGAGAGGATAATTTTGAAAGACACAAGGAATTTACCATAGATTATGCTAAGAGACCCTTTACAAAAAAATCATTCTTTGATTATTTAGAGATACACAAAGAATTTGTGAATGCTTTGAAGTCCCTTAAAGATAGTAAGAATGATCTATATCAAAAATACATAGAATCCAGTATTAATTCGATTGAAAAATAATGCTATGAATAATTTAGACACCCAATATCAGGAACTTTTGCGCGACATAATAGATCACGGAACTGAAAAGAGTGACAGAACCGGAACGGGTACAATTTCTCTTTTTGGTAGACAGATAAGACATGACATGACTGAAGGATTTCCGTTATTGACAACCAAAAAGATGGCTTGGAAATCTGTTATTGTTGAGCTGCTTTGGTTTCTAAGAGGAGATACAAATATTAGGTACCTTGTTGAGAATGGTTGCAACATCTGGAACGGGGATGCTTATAAAAGATATGAAAGAGTTTGGAATTGGGACTTAGACGAACCACTGCCGATGGAACAATTTATAGAAAGAATTAAAACCGATGATGAATTCTCTAAAGTGTGGGGTGAGCTTGGACCAATTTATGGAAGGCAATGGAGAAAGTGGTTTCACGGGAATTGGTGGTATAATGGATCACGCCCAATGGTAGAGGAAACTCATATCGACCAAATGGAAAATCTAATCAAGGATCTTAAAACAAATCCAGATAGCAGAAGATTGATGGTGTCTGCCTGGAATGTTGGAGAGCTTGATAACATGGTATTGCCTCCTTGTCATTACGGATTTCAGATTTATACCAGAAAATTAACCGGGGAAGAAAGATGGAAGCTACTATCGGATAAAGTTGGTATTGAATTGTTTAATAAATGGGTGGATGATATAGTACCTTTCGGCGGAGGATTAAGCTGGGAATTGGAAACATACAAAATACCAGATAGAGCAATATCCCTCATGTGGAATCAAAGATCTGTAGACACGTTTTTAGGATTACCATTTAACATAGCATCATATGGTTTGTTATTAGAAATCATTGCGAAGGAAGTTAACATGATGCCTGATCAATTAATCGGGAATCTCGGAGACACTCATTTATATAAGAACCATATAGAACAGGCAAAAGAACAGTTAGCAAGGGATTCGTTCAAGCTGCCTAGATTGATGCTTCCAAACATAGAAGATCAAGGTATTTTTGATTATCATCCTACTGGTATAGAGATCTGGGATTATCAATCTCACCCATCAATAAAAGCACCCCTAAGTAATTGATATGTCAACACTAGAAACACAATATAGAAATTTTCTTAGTGATCACCAGGAAAGTAAATTCACTTTTGATGAATGGAAAGAGTGGCTGGGGAAATCCATAGAGAAAGAATTAAAGATTATGGCAGAGGAAAGAGACCTTTGTGAAAAACATTGGATATTAAAAAGAGAAGGGAGCTGCACTAAATGTATAGAAGAAAACAATAAATAAAACATGTTCATCCACATAACGCCCGACGAACTAGAAGAGGAATTTAGAGAGTCATGGAAGCTGGGATTTATATCCCAACCCTCGATAGATTATGCAGATAATGCTATCTGGGCAATTTTTGAAAATAAGAATGTTATCATTTTTAGATTTAAGAAATATGGATGGATCAATGATAATAGAAGTAACACATACTCAATCTCTGCAGGATCTGCAGGAATAACAATACAAATTAAAATACCATGACACTAAGAGAATTAAAAGAGTGGATCGAAAAATTACCAGAAGAATGCTTGGAATATTCTATCGTTCACGCTGAAGTAAGTGATTTAGCTACTGAAGATGATGAAGATGGCGAATCAAGTTTTTCTATCAGATTAGATAAACCAATTACAGCTTTAAGTGTAGACGAGGAAAACGGAGAAATCCTTATCATGAATGATTATGATGATAGTGATGATTATGATGCTAAAGAATTTATGGAGGGGAAAGAATAATGAGCTATATAATCACAAGTAAGTGTGTCGACACGTGCGATGGAGCATGTGTTAGAGTATGTCCGGTTGATTGTATTCATGGACCAATAGACCCAAAGGGAGGTGCTAAGGAATTAGAATCCATGTCTAAGGAAGAAAGGAAGGGTCTTCAACTTTATATCAATCCAGATGTGTGCATCACTTGCGGAGCATGTCTTCCTGAATGTCCGGTTGATGCTATCACAGAGGATGAAGAGTGGGCAATTAAAATGGGGGAAGAGGAGAGCGTTCATAAAAATTATGAATTTTTTGGGCAAAAATACAAACCTATGTGGAAACCATCTTAATAATTTGAAACATTCATAGTATATTTACAATAAAATGTAAAAACAGGAGATGCCTTTAAAATTAGATAACGCGAATATTTGGATTACATCAGATACCCATTTTGGGCATGCTGGGATTTGTAGGGGTACAACTCACTGGAGAACCTTGGATGCTGATGGGAATAAAATAGTTCCGATGGATGTTGTTAGGGACTTTGACACGGTTGAGGAGATGAACGAAAGAATGATCGAGAACATCAATAATTGTGTCGGGGAAAATGATACCCTATTTCATATGGGAGATTGGAGCTTTGGTGGATTTGAGAACATCTCAGAATTCAGATATAGAATTAATTGTAAGAACATACATTTGATTCTGGGTAATCATGATCATCATATAGAATCTAATAAAGAAAACATCCGTAGATTTTTTGCATCTGTTAATTACTATAACGAAGTTGCTGTTCCACACAAGAGTGGCAACATGAAATTGGTAATGTGTCATTATCCGATAGTGTCTTGGAATAACATGAGAAGAAATTCATACATGATTCACGGACACCAACATCTCAGAGGTGATCAAAGATTCGGTAACGGCAAAAGAATGGATATTGGAATGTGCGGTCATCCGGAATTCAGGCCGTATCATTTAGATGAGATTGTGCATATATTAAAAGATCTTGAAAGCTATGAGATCGAAAATCGTGTTAAAGGCGGAAGCTTAATCAGATAGTTTATGAACGTAGATCTAGTAGAGAGAAAGAATTACATAAACGAGGAGTATTATAAGAATCGAAAGATAATCTACGGAGGGTTTAAAGGAAACATGACGTGGTCATACTACTTAACGGGATTTGATAAATCCCTGCATCCAATGTTGGAATCCGTTAAATCTTATGTTAGACTTTTCTGGGATGACATGCAGGAAGATTTTAAA
>Ga0222712_10005437_pt1 | contig 12912 bp, 5 predicted proteins | sample C33_657DmetaG_FD_165043 | JGI IMG/M metagenome (GOLD analysis project Ga0222712, IMG submission 165043) | Estuarine water microbial communities from San Francisco Bay, California, United States - C33_657D | ecosystem: Environmental > Aquatic > Marine > Unclassified | place: USA: California...
CGTGAATTGAATCGACATGAAATGAGTGAGCTCGCGCATGAATTGCGATGACATGAAATGAGCGAGCTCCCATGAATTGCGATGACGTGAAATGAGCGAGCTCCCATGAATTGCGATGACATGAAATGAGCGAGCTCCCATGAATTGAATTGACATGAAATGAGCGAGCTCAGCGCACTGAGCTCACTGAGCTCGCGCGTGATTTGCGATGAAACGAGCTGAATTCACGTGAATTGAATTGAAATCAAAGTTTTACGTTCGCTCGACCGTGTGTTGATACTTGTATTCTGAGCGAGCTCATCACGCGAGCTGTCACGTGAAATTGAATTAAAATCAAACGAGCTGTCACGTGAATCGCATCGAAACAACCTCACATCACGTCGCATCGCGCGCGTCGTCGCGATCGCACGCGATCGCGTCTTCATCACCACCTCATTCGTTCATCGCGAACGCGACGATCGACGGAGTCATCGACGGAGTCATTCGCGATGGAGTCGCGCGCGCGCGCGCTCGAACGCGCGCTCGAACGCGCGACGAGCTCGAACACCACCGAGCGCGTCGACGCCGAACGCGCGATCGCGAGAGAACGAAGCGAGATTGGATACGACCTCGCGCTCGTCGCGATCTCGCGCGCGAGCGCGGCGCGAGGGACGAGGCAGCTGGCGTTAGTGCTGTTGAAGACGAGCGTGAAGGACGCGGACGCGAGCGCGAACGCGAACGCGAACGATGACGCACGACGACGAGAGCGCGAAGAGGTGAAACGAGCGTTGATCGATGATGAATGGGATGAGTGTTCGCGATGTCGAACAGCGCGCGCGATGGCGATCGCGGCGATCGCGTTGAATGACTGGCCGAACGAGTGGGCGGAGTTGACGCGAGCGTTGACGGGAGGCGCGCGCTCGAGAAGGACGAAGAACGAAGTGCTCGGGTGGTTGAAGACGATGGAGATGATAGCGAGCGATATGGATGAGAACACGATTGAATCGGTTGGGGAAGAGTTATTTCCAGAGTTGTTGACGTTGGCGCGAACGGCGGAGGAGGAGGATGTGAGACGGCGAGCGACGAACGCGTTCGCGGCGACGATGCGGGCGTTGGAATCTTTGAGCGGCGATGCTCAACGCCGAGCGAGAGATTCGATGATTCCCTACGTCGGCGCGTGGTTGGACGTCGTGTGCGCGGCGCTCGATCGCGTGCCGAATCCGAGGAGTTTTGAACAGTGCGCGACGACGATGGAGGCGTTGAAATCGCTCTCGCTCGCCGTGCGGTTCTTCGCCAAGCCCATGCGGGAGGCGATCATGCCCGCCATCGCGCGCGGTGCGGCGCTTTTTCATGGCATGGCTTCGGTATACGCGCAGTACGCCGAGGAAGAGGATCAAACGACGGATGGACACGCGAGCGACGGCGACGAAGTGAGCTTTGAATCCGTGGCGGTGGAACTCATCGAGCTCATCATCATCATCGCTGAAGAGCGAACGTTGAATAAAATCCTCGCGTCGAGCTTATCGGAAATGATCTACGTCGTCATCGGGTACATGTGCATGAGCTCGTGGCAAGAGGAGCAGTGGATGGACGATCCGAATCAATTCGTCGCCGACGAAGACGATGATTTCTCAACGTTGCGCGCGGCGTGCGGTTTGATGCTCGACTCGTTGAGTAATCGATTCGGTTCTAGCGCCGTGGTGGCGTTGGCGAATGCTGCGAACAGACGAATGACGGAATCGATCGCCGCGAGAATCGCTGGGGATCAAAAATGGTGGCGCCTACGCGAGGCGACGCTGCTCGTCGTCGGCACGATGAGCGACGTCGTCGTCTCGAGCGCCGCACGCGCGCAGAAAAAGGGTGAGCCCCCGCCGTTTGATCTCGCTTCGTTCTTGCAAACGGTGTTTGAAGTTGATTTGCATGAAAGTACCGCGCTCGGGGCGCCGTTCTTGCGCGGACGAGCGCTTTGGGTCGCGGCACGCGTATCTGTGGGCGTGCCTCAACACATGGCGGGAACCGTATTAGCCGCCGCAGTGCGCTCCCTAGCCCCGGGGTTGGCCGCTCCTTTGCGCATCGGCGCCTGCCGCGCATTCGCTGAGTTCATTCCACTGACAAAGCCCGAAGTCTTCGCGCCGCACGTGCGCGATATCTACACCGGTCTCGGCATGTTGCTCGGCGAGTCGACTGAAGAGACGTTGCATTTGGTTTTGGAAGCGCTCCTCGTGCTCATCAAGGCTGACGGCGCTGCCGCCGCGGCGTGGCTCAACGCCCTGGTTCCCGCGACACTGAACATTTGGGCTGCGCACGTCACCGACCCATTGCTCAGCGCAGATACGACCGAGATATTTGAAGCGCTCGCGGCGGTGCCCGCGTGCCAGCCGCAACTGCACGCGATGCTGGTACCGACGCTCGCGCGAGTACTAGCATCGCCCGACGACCAGCCGGATATGTTAGTCGAGGCGACGCTGGATCTATTAACCGTCATATTGCGCCCCGCGGGAATCACCGAGGCGAAGGCGACGCACGACGCGTGCTTCAGATACGTGTACGCGCTCGTCATGTACCGCGACGATGTCGGCGTCATGCAAGGCGCCGCTGAGTGCATGCGTGCGTTCCTTCGCGCTGGAAACGAGTCTATGCTCGAATGGGGCACAGGCGACAATGCCGTCGGCGGTGGTGACGTCTTGCGAGCGATGTTCGAAGCGGCGGCGCGTTTGCTTGATCCCAAGTTGGAGGACAGCGCGAGCTTGTACGCCGCTCCGTTTCTCTGCCAAATGTTACGCCGTTTACCCACCAAGGTCGGCCCCGTACTACGCGACATCACCGCTGCCGTAGTCGCGCGTTTGCGCTCGTCGACGCAGCCGAATTTATCGGCGTCGCTGCTGACCATATTTGCGCGCATCGCGCACGTGGACGCGAACGCGTTCATCAATTTGTTGACGTCGCTTCCAAGCGGGGGCGACGAGCCCAACGCTTTTCATTTCGTGATGCGCCGCTGGATGGAGATTCAACCGGACGTACACGGCGCGTTCGATGTCAAGCTCACGACGTCCGCGCTGGGGTTGCTGCTAAACACCCAGCACGCGGAAATGGACGCGGTCGCCGTTCGCGGCTGCCTCGTCGAGACGGAGAGCGGCCGCATTCGCACGCGCGCGCGCGCCGCCGCCGCGGGCCCGGAGGTATGGACGCAAGTCCCTCTACCGGTCAAAATAGTCGAATTATTAGCCGACGTATTGCTAGAATACGCCGAGAGTGCCCCAGGGGCGGGAGCTGACGACGCTGACGAATGGGAAGACGCCGACGATTCCGCCGACGAAGACGCTCTCGACGCCGGCGACGACGACGACATCGACGACGATTTCCCCGACGAAAACGACGATGATGGGATTCACGGCGATCTCTTCGCGCAATTACTCGCGCGCGGTGCGCTCGGAGACTTTGGCCCTGACGACGCCGACCAAGCCGAGGATCCCGTCAACGACGTCGACCTCGTCGCGTTCATTCGCGCCGGCGTCGCGTCCCTCCACTTCTCCGGTCGGCTCGCTTCCCTCGCGAGCGCGTGTTCGCCTCGCCACCGACGTGCGATTCACGATGTCATCTCTCGCCAATAGCTCAATCGTCAACCCCATCCATCCGTCATCACGCGCACGCTCGTTCTCGACGTCGTTCATTCCTTCGTCCCGCTCGCTCGCTCGCTCGCTCGCCGAGGGGTCGCATCCGCGTTCGGCCATCTTCCCCGCTCCCCACTTCTCTCCACGCCCTCGCGCGCGTTTCTCTCGTCCTCGCGCGCTCGCGCACGCGCGCGAAAAAAAACACAAATCACACAACTCACATTTGAATCGTGATCGACGTCATGCGCCGCTCGTCGACGTCATGCCTCAGCCGCGGCGCCGCGCTCGGGCCGGCGCTCGCGCGGCTCGCGCGGCTCGCTTCATGTTTGCCACCCGACTCTTCGCGCGCGCGCGCGCTCGCCACGCGCGCGCGTGCGAGTGATTGTTTTGAATCATCACGCGACGCTCGCGCGCGCGCGCGCGAGCGAGAGCGAGGGATGACGCACGTGGGCGAGGACCTCGGCGCGAGCCGCGGGTTCGCGGCGAGCGCGTTCGCGAGCTCGCGAGCTCGCGGCTCGCGCGCGTGGACGACGACGTGCGATGGCGCGCGTGACCGAGGACGATGGAGAGTGAACGCGTCGGGGACGAACGCACAGGCGGGAACGGGCGAAGGGACGAGGGCGTTCAAGCGCGGAGTGGTGGCGTTCGAGCGCGGGTACGCGGCGGAACCGGCGCGAGCGGAGGAGCGGGACGGGGACGACGGGGCGGTACCGATTCAGGTGGATCTCGACGCGCTCGACCGAGCGCGAGCGGAGATCGATATGCTCCATCGCGAGAGGCAGTTGAAGTCGTGGCAAAAAGTGTACGCATCGATGAAGGGGGGGGTGGCGTACGCGGGGTCGTTTGGGCCGTGGCTGGTGAAATTGAGCCGGATGTCGCGCGGAGAATGGAAGGTGACGATATCGCAAGGATGGGCGAGTGCGAAGGAGGAAATGGCGCATTACTGGTCCGGGGCGAAGTTGCTGTGGGTGGAGGTGAAGATCGCGGCGAAGCTGTCGTGGCGATTGATGGGCGGGGAGGAGCTTTCGAGACGCGAACGCAAGCAGCTGACGCGAACGACGGCGGATGTGTTCCGATTGGTGCCATTCGCGGCGTTCGTGATCATTCCGTTCTTAGAGCTTTTGCTTCCGCTCACTTTAAAGATTTTCCCCAACATGCTCCCATCGACGTTTAGGAACGAGCTGAAGCACGAGGAAGAGATGAAGAAGCAGCTCAAGGCGAAGCTCGAGGTGGCGCGCTTTTTGCAAGACACGGTGAAGGTGATGGCGAAGGGTTTGAAGCACTCGCGAAGCGGCGTCACGCGCGAGCGCGCGGACGATTTATACATGTTTATGAAGAAGATTCGCACTGGGGCTTCGGTGACAAACGATGAAATTCTCAAGTTCTCAAAGCTGTTCAGCGACGAGTTTACGCTGTATCAGGTGAACCGCGCGCAGTTAGTCAACATGTGCAAATTTGTCGGTCTCGCGCCGTATGGTACGGACACGTTTTTGCGCTTCCAACTTCGCAACAAGCTCCGAGAAATTAAGAATGACGATAGATTGATCAAGCTCGAGGGTTTGGAGACGATGACGACGGGAGAACTGCGCAGCGCAGCGCGCATGCGCGGGATGCGCTGGGAGGAGGACCGCGAAAGTCTCCTCGCGCAGCTCGGAGACTGGATCGAGCTCAGCTTGAAGCACAACTTGCCGTCGACGCTTTTATTGCTTTCTCGCGCATTTTCCATCACGAGCGAAGTCGGTGCGGGCGACACCAAGGGTAAGGTGCTCCAAGACATCACGGACACGTTGGCGTCGTTGCCAGAAGCCGTCGTCACGAGCGCCGCCGTCGACGAAGGTTTGTCTCACGAAAAGGATGATTACACGAAGAAGATCGAGTACTTGAAGCGCGAAGAAGAAATCATCGCACAAGAAAAGAAGGAAACAAAGACCATGCAAGAGGCCGAGAAGGTTGCTGAGGCGGCCAAGTCAGAGGCGGCCGCCATCGAAGCTGTCGCCGCCGAATTCGCCAAACCCGCCGAAGTCGTCGCCGATAAGGCCGCCGCAGAAACAGTTGACGTCACCGAGGTACCGATGAAGCCCGAAGCTGAAGCGTTCGTGGCGAAGGAAACAACGGCTCCCGAGAAGGCGGTGTTCGCCGAAGAACAGGCGACATACGAGCGCGAAAAGCGCGCCAAGCGCGCGGCGCAACTCTCTCGTTTGCTCACAGTGATCTCAGATCACTCGTCTGTTAGCGTCGAACGTCAAGAGCTCATGGCGCTCGTTAAAAAAGGCCTCGACCAATACGAAGACCGTCTCGAGGTTGCCAAGGAGTCCAGCGCGGATGCGGCGGCGAATGCGGCGAGTCCGTTCGCCTCGGACGCCGCCGCGACGGACGTCTGCGAGAAGGAAGCAGCGCTCACGAACGAGCTAGCCGACCAAGTCAGCGCACGCGTCGACAAGATGCTTCAATCCGCATCGAAAGAGATCAACGAAGTGGAGAAACGCATCGGGGACAAGCTTCGTTTCCTCGACGCCGACTCTGATGGTAAAATTACCATGGCTGAGTTGTTGAGAATCCGCGAGGTCTTCGGCGACTCTTTGAGCGAAACGGACGAAATAGACATGGTGAACATCTTAAGTGGACTGATGCAAGCCGACGGCTCGATCGCTGTCGAGGACTTGCGCAAGCTCACCGGCGACGTCATCGCCACCGAACGCGCCGACGACGACGTCATCGCCGAAGAAGACGAAGACGACAAAACTCAATCGTCGCCGTCACCCGACGCGTCGTCGTCGAAAGAAAGTCCTCCTCCACCAACGTCTTCGACGTGATCGGCTGTACATCATAGGACGCTGTAACGCCCCGTCATTTAATGTCATCGTCGCCGCACACCGCGCCGCGACGCCCGCGATGCGCGCGCTCTCCAACCTTCTCCTCCCCTAGCCCCTTCCCTTCGTCGTCATGTCCTTTGACGATTCCTCGCGTTCGCCCTCCAGTCGTCGTTCGCGATCGAGATCGACATCGAGAACATCTTCATCGCGTTCGCTCGGCTCGAGCCGACGCTCGCCGCGCGACGCGAGCGCTCGACGCGTATCCACGCACGTTTTCGACGACGATCACTCGAAGATCGCTCGCGAAACGCGCACGAACGCTCGATATCGCGCGCGCGTGCGCGAGGACGCGGTCCAAGTGAACACGGCGAAGGAAAGTCAGCGCGCGGCGTTTGAGCTCGCGACGTCGAGCGCGGCTCGAGGCGCGTCGGCCGCGCTCCGACGTCGATTTTGTGATTTCGCCCGCGTCATGGCGTCGAGCGAGCGTGGATTGTACGGCATGAAACGTTTCCCCAACGCGGTGAGCGCGCTGAAGCGCATGGTGGGTGATGACGATGTGGAGACGCGGGTCAAGGCGTGCGAAGCGGTCGCGGCGTTAGCTTCGACGGCGGAGGGCGCGGCGTTGTTGTGTACGAGCGATGACGCGCTGTACGACACGGCGATGACGATTCGCGAGTGGGAGTGGACGATAGCGCTGGCGAAGATACGGGAGACGTTTGGGATTGGGACGTATTTGAAATGTAAAGCGCGTTCGATGTGGCGGTCGGAGGCGTCGAGGGCGTACGTTCAGCGATTTTTATCGCCGCAAGTATTCGATGAATTACAAACGCACCGACCAAAGAGGTATAAGGAGAACGTTGATATCGCGGCGGTTTTGTCGAGAGTGATCGCAAACGCGAGCGAGAGCGTGATGGTTTTGAACGCGGCGACGAACGCGTTGGACTCGTTGTTGGCGACGACGCATCCCGGCGACGGCGAGCCAATATTATTCGCCGACGAAGTCCCACGCAATGCGGCGTCGCATTTGCGCGGGGCGCCGAGAAAAGAGCTCGCGATGCTTGAACCGACAGAGGTTTTCATGGGCGAGGGGTTTAGTGGTGGAAGCGCGTCGACGGGATGTTTGTCGTGGAAACGTGGCGCGGGACAGAAGCAGGGGGAAGGCGACGAGGAGAAGGACGAGGAGAAGGATGAGAACGACGAAGGCGATGCGGCTTTTGGGTTACAAAAAGGCGCAGCGAACGCGGTGTCGTTCACCATCACCGCTCATTCATTGGCTCGAAGATTGATGATGTATACTCGACACGAAAACGATGCGTTACGCGATCGCTCGTGCCGTATTCTCTACGATTACAGTCTTCTTTCGGAGAACGAAAAGTTTGGCGAGCGAATATTTGACATGCTCATCGGTCGCGACTCTCGTTTGCGCGCTGGAACGCTGTCGTGGCTGGCGTATTTGTTTACAAATCACGCACGATTGACCGCCTCATTTCTGCCAACACCTAAGGCAGACAAGCCGCCGTTATCGCACACGCTCAAATACCTCCTTTCCGAGAGCATGCTGCGCTCGGCGAGCGAGGGATTGAATGAAAATGACGATTCGATTCGCGCGAGCGCCGCTCGAGCGTTACGCGCGGCGTGGGATGCGGTTGCAACGGCACCAAGTTCGCCATCGCCAAATGCAGAAACGGCGAACGACTCTGGCGCTTCGCCCACGATAGACATGCGACTGGATTTCGCGCTCAACGATCGATGGTTGACATTTTACAACGCGGGCGCTGTGCGAGCGCTGTGTGATATGCAGCTGAGCGGCGCGGTCGGCGCGCCGCAGCTCGCAGACACAGTCCTTGAGCACATGGCCAAAACGGATAGAGAGGCGGCGCGTTACATTTTAAGTCGAGAGCACAGTCTCGACGCCTCCGCAGGACGCGCGTCCACGCGTCAGCGTATTGATGAACATAAGCAATCGTTTGGAAAACCGAAATTGCGAGTCCATGCACTACCGGCGCCGGAGGATGAAGAACAGGAAAACGCGCTTGCGCTGCGGGAACAATCGGTTGCCGCTGTCGACGCGGTCGATGAACGTGTCGTGCGGTGGCGCGAATATCGCGCCACGCACCCACCAGTGACGGCCAAATTTCTCAAAGGCGACCTACCAGAGCGCGACGATGACGATTGGCGCACTCGCGCAGAGGAATACATTCTGGCAGGTGGCGACGCGTCGAATAAAACTGATCGGCGGCGGCGCGGTCCGTATGAGCGCGCCATCTTGCACGACGGCGGTGTCGGGCTCGCCGCGACGTTTGAAAAACTCCCTGTCGTGTTTGCAGAAACGCCATCCATCGGGCCTTATTACTACAGTAGAGATTTTCCTGGTCAACACACGAGCGCGAAGAAGTACGTGCAGCCATCGGAACGTCACCAAACTCGAGCGAAAAAAAGAATGCTCATCACCAAGTTCAAAGAAGTCGAGCGCTAGTACAGTCGCGCGCGAAGTGCCCAATAATAACTTACGCGCTGTATCAATATCTAAGTTTCAACTACAATCTAAGCTAAATGCATGTTTTAACCGAAGAAATGCCCGAAACGTCGGAAGAAGGAACCGATGCTACTTCCAATGGTGTCTAACACAGAATCGTGGACACGAGGCAGCGCAAACGACGGCGTGCACGATATCAAACCATCCGGATCGGACGTTCCACCGACAAAGAACCTGAACTGCCCGGGGACATCCACCCATGCGTGCGCGTCGACGCTCCAAATCTGCATCGCTCGTTTCGGGAGTGTGAGTTGCACCATTTCCGTTCGCCCAGGGTACACCACGAGCTTGTGGAACGCCTTGAGCTGACGCGGCGGCTCCAAAGATTCTTCGGGGAAAGTCACGTAAACCTGCGCAACTTCGGTCGCAGTGCGAATCCCCGTGTTAGTGACGCTAAATGTGACGTTTGCCGACGTCAGTTGATCGAAACGGTTGATCTCGACGGCGAAGTCATCGTAGGTGAACGTCGAGTAAGATAAACCGTGACCGAAAGGAAACGCTGGCTTGAGCCCATTGACGTTGTACCATCGATAGCCAACATTCAGGCCTTCTTTATAAATCACCTTGCCATCCGTGCCTGGATATTGTTCGTGATCGAAGTTTCCAAGTTCATGCTCTCCGTTTGGGATCGATAGTGGGAGCTTACCGCCCGGCACTCGCTTGCCAAAGACAACGTCAGCGATGCCTAAACCAGCTTGCTCGCCAGGCATGAAAGTCAAAAGCACCGCCGCAAACTTGTCGTGGTAAGGAATTGCGACGTGTCCAGGCGCGGTGATGATCAACACGAGTTTGTCGCGAAACTTTTCGCTGAAGCGAATCGCCGCAGTACCTTGACCATCTAGCGTGATCTTAGTGCGGTCTAGTGATTCGCCCGCGTTGTCACCTTCGCACATGACGATAGCCTGCAAGTTTTCTCCAAGCTCTGTGGCGACGAGAATCGCCCGATCCAGCTGATCGTTCAAAAAGGACTGCATGTTCGTAGCGATCGAGTTTAAGCCGGCGTTAATTGTCACAACGTGTTCGCCTGGATCGACGTGCCCGCTGCCGCCGCCGGCGAGCGCCCAAGGGAACTGGCAAAACGGGCCAAAAGTAATGATCGTCTTGTTTGTCTCCCTCGCATCCAGGGGGAGCAAGTTGCCATCATTTTTTAGCAAGATAGTGGACTTCACGACGATGTTCCGCGCGAGTTCTGTGTTCGTGAGGTTGCGCACGTTGGCTTCTCGTGCGCTTCGATCGAGCGGTTCGCGGTCCATGACGCCGGCGCTAAACATGGCTGTCAAAACTCGCTGCGCCGCAGTCTTGATGAGCGATTCATCGATGCCACCTCCTTCGCCTCCAACGTCTCCAATCATATTCTTGATTCTGTCCCTCGCAAACAATGACGCCGTGGGCATCTCCATGTCGAGCCCGCTTTGAAGCGCCGGCGCAGTGCTATGCGTCGCCAACCAGTCCGACATGACGAATCCCTCAAAACCCAAATCACCACGCAATATATCGTTCAAGTACATCGAATTCTGACACGCGTGCGAACCGTTCACCATGTTATACGAACACATGATCGATCCGACGTTGGCTTCTTTTATCGACGCCTCAAACATGGGCAAATACAATTCCCGCATCGCTCGCTCATCCACCCGCGCGTCGTAATACATTCGATCCGCCTCCTGTTCGTTAAATATAAAGTGTTTCGCCGTCGCGATGACCCCTCGCGATTGCACGCCTTTGATCACCGCCGCAGCCATGGCGGACCCGAGCGTCGGATCCTCGCCCGCAATGTACTCGAAATTCCTCCCGCCGAGCGGCACTCGCGCCAAGTTCATCCCCGGTCCTAAGAACACGTTCGCCCCTTTCGCGGCGAACTCTTTCCCCATCGCCGCTCCCCAGGCGTGCGCTAAACCAACATCGAACGTCGCCGCCACGGCGAGCGCGCACGGCCACTGCGTCGTCGTCCCGGGTTGGTTTTGAGCTCGGAATCCTTGCGGCCCGTCGTTCATGCGCAGCTCGGGCACTTTCGCCCCGTTCGCCGCGACTTCGAACGACGACGTCGCCCCGACGTATCCTTGTTCGAATTTCCCCCCGAGAAGGGTGAGCTGTTCGTCCAAAGACATGGCGTTCGCGAGGGCGAGCGCGCGAGCGCGCGCGTCGCTCCCGCCGAAGAGCGCCGCGTTCGCGCTCAAGCGACTCGTCGACACCAGGGCGACGAGCGCGATGAGCGCCAGAGCGACGATCGTCGAGCGACGAAGGACGAGAGCGTTCGAAGCGCGCGACGACGCGGGCTCGCGGTCGGCGCGCTCGACGTCCGCGGTCGGCGCAGGGTGTTGGGCGAGCGGCGAACGCGCGCGCGGAGGGATGTGGACGAGCGGCGAGCGCTCGTCGCGCACGGCATCGCGCGACATCGTCGTTGAAGGCGACGCGTCGGCGCGCGCGCCGTCGTCGAACGGGCGCGGCGTGCGCTGGAAAGTGGGGGCATGTGAAGCGAGCGATCGGGTTGGGTGTTATGGGGGGGACGCGAAAAAGAAAAAATGCACCGCTCGGATGGATCATCCGAGAGGAAGCGCTCGGGCGAGCGAATGGTTGGAATCGAGACAAGAGCGTGGGTGAACGTACGCCGAAAAGGCGGCGAAGGCGCGATCGATGAGCGAAATGGGAGTTGAATTAAAAATTGAGCGTCGCCGGCGGCGGGCGACGAAGACGACTCGATGGACGTCTACGCGCCGATTAAATTGACGTGATGACCCCACGCTAGGCCGGTGGCGAGCAACCCAAAGACTAAAAATGGTTGTGCGCTCGCTTGATACTTAACGTCGTTCTTGATCGGATCCGGGAGGAAGAACTTGAACTGGAAGAAAATTTGCGGCGCGATGAGACAGAACAAGACGTTTGAGTAAAATTCTTCACCAATCGCGCGCAGGTAAAATGCGACGAAGAGCTGAGTGATGTCGATAGACGAAACACAGATCCACTTCGCCTTTTCTACGCCGAACGCCACTGGGAGGGACTGCAGACCGAGCTTGCGATCGCCCTCCATGGACTTGAAATCGTTGACGATGGCGATGCCCAAACCCGCGATGGAGTACAAAACGGTCAAGAACATCACATCCAGGGTCAAATGCCCGAACACCGCCATGCCCGCCCACCACGGAAGCGCGATATATGACGACCCAAGGGCGTAGCATCCCTTCCATCCCTCAGCCTTGAGCTTCAAAGGCGGCGCGCTATAGATGTACGACACCCACGACCCGAAGAGCGTCAACAACGTGACGATGGGGAAATCGTGCTCGCACCAACGATCGAGCTGAATCGCGCACAACCAACCACCGATCAACAAAAACGCGATCTGCGCTTTAACTTCATTCTCCGAAATCTTACCGCTCGGAATCGGTCGATACGGTTCGTTAATCGCGTCGATGTCCCGGTCGTACCAGTCGTTTATCGTCTGCGTGTATCCCGTCAAAAACGGCCCCGACATCGTCATGCACAGCAGCGCCTTGCCAATATTATCCACATTCCACTCGTAATGCCCACTCGCCGCGGCGCCGCACATCACGCCCCAAATCAGCGGCACCCACGTCCCCGGTTTCGTGAGCTGCAAGCGAATCTTCCACACGTCATCCGTCGCGCTCGCCCCTTTCAACCCCAACAACTGTCGCACTTCCGCCGCTTTCGCGCTCACGCCCGCGGTGTTATCCGCCTTCACGTCGTCCTCACTCGTTTGCGCCCTCACTCTGACGTCGCGAGCGCTCGAGCGTTCGCCGAACGCGTCATTTCGAATGGTCGTCGCGCGCGCCGCGCGGCTCGCGCTCGCGCGCGTCGTCGCCCGCGCGCGCGTCGTCGTCCGTCCCCTTCGCGTTCGTCTGTCGCACCACGACGACGACGACGTCGTGGACGAAGACATCGTGATCGACATCGCGCTCGTCATCGACGTTCGCGCGTGCGTCGGCGTCGCGATGTGCGCGCCATCGGGCGTTCGATG
>Ga0222712_10005439_pt1 | contig 12912 bp, 9 predicted proteins | sample C33_657DmetaG_FD_165043 | JGI IMG/M metagenome (GOLD analysis project Ga0222712, IMG submission 165043) | Estuarine water microbial communities from San Francisco Bay, California, United States - C33_657D | ecosystem: Environmental > Aquatic > Marine > Unclassified | place: USA: California...
GCGCATCGGCTGCTCATAGGCGCTCTCGCCGGTGATGCGCTGGTACATGTCGAAGAGATTGCCGTAACGCTCGGCAATGGTCTTGCGGCCAAACTGCGTGATGGCCTCGGCGAAGTCCAGATACACACCGCGTCCACCAGGGCCCACTCCGCGACCCTCATCGCAGGCTTCCTTGGCAGCACGCGAGGAGATGTCGCGCGGGGCCAGATTGCCGAAGCTCGGATACTTGCGCTCCAGGAAGTAATCGCGGTCCTCTTCGCGGATTTGATGCGCGGGCTTGCCGATGTCCTCGGCGCGCTTGGGCACCCACACGCGCCCATCGTTGCGCAGCGATTCCGACATGAGTGTCAGCTTGCTTTGATAATCGCCGCTGACCGGGATGCAGGTTGGGTGGATTTGGGTGTAACAGGGATTGGCGAAGTGCGCACCCTTGCGATGTGCGCGCCAAGTGGCGGTCACATTGCAGCCCATGGCGTTGGTGGAGAGGTAGAACACATTGCCGTAGCCACCAGTGCAAAGCAGCACCGCGTCGCCTGCATGGGCCTCGATTTTACCCGTCACCAGATTGCGCGTGATGATGCCCTTGGCGTGGCCGTCCACCACCACCACATCGAGCAGTTCGGTGCGGGAGTGCATTTGAACGGAACCGCGCTGAATCTCCTTGTTCAGGGCGGAGTAGGCGCCCAACAGCAACTGCTGCCCGGTTTGGCCGCGGGCGTAAAAGGTGCGACTGACCTGCGCGCCACCGAAGCTGCGGTTGGCCAGGATGCCGCCATACTCACGGGCGAAAGGCACGCCCTGAGCCACGCACTGGTCAATGATGTTCACACTAACCTCGGCCAGACGATGCACATTGGCCTCGCGGGCGCGGAAGTCACCGCCCTTGACGGTGTCATAGAAAAGACGGTGCACACTGTCGCCGTCGTTTTGGTAGTTCTTGGCGGCGTTGATGCCCCCCTGAGCAGCAATGCTGTGAGCGCGACGCGCGCTGTCCTGGAAACAGAAGCACTTCACCTGATAACCAAGCTCCGCGAGGGTGGCAGCGGCCGAGGAACCAGCGAGCCCACTGCCCACCACCAGGACCGTGTACTTGCGCTTGTTCTTGGGGTTGATCAGCTTGCTGTCCTGCTTGTGACGCGTCCACTTGGTGGCCATTGGGCCGGAGGGAATCTTGGAGTCGAGAGCCATGGCGTTGAGCGGGGAGGGTGACTGGAGAGGGATGCGGAAGGAGTTTACTTCAGGACGCCGGCGAGTACGGCCAGAGGGATGGAGCAATTGCCCACCAAAATGAGCAGGGCGTAGGCGTGGCCGATGGCCTTGAAGATTCGCTCGCTGCGATAAGTGGCCAAGCCCAGGGTTTGAAACAGGCTGCTGACGCCATGGCTCAGGTGCCCGTAGAGCAGAACCATCGAGAGAATGTAGAAGGCCGACACGCCAACATGGGAGAAACCCACCACCACCATCTTGTACACATTGTGCATCTTCTCACCATCGAGCACCACCTCATAGTCCGGTCCGCCGAAGTTCTCGATGTTGCGCACCGTGAAGTGCATCAGATGAAACACGATGAAGCAAAGCAGGGTCAGGCCGCTCCAAATCATGGTGCGGGCCGCACGACCGCTGACCTGTGCCTTCTGGCGGCCATAGGCATCAGGGCGCGCCGCACGAGACTGACGAGTTAAGGAAATCGTTGCCACAACATGCACCACCACCGCGGCCAACAGGCCCAAACGCGCAATCCAGACCCCGCCGCCATGCAGCGAGGTCTGCAACAGGTGGCCGTAGGCGTTGATGGCATCGGGGCCGGCAAAGGCGAGGAGGTTGCCGATCATGTGGCCGAGCACGAAGAGCACGAGCACAAGGCCAGTGGCGGCGACCAGAATTTTTTTGCCGATGCTGGAGCGGACAAAACAGGAAAGCGATTCAACAACAGAGCTCATGGAAGGGCGGAAATCTCACTGTCCCGATACGCCTGCAACTGGCAAGCGCGGCGTGGGCATTTTTGCAATTTCTCATCATGCCGCACCACCGGAGGCGGCACGCCACAGCAAGGGCAGCCGCCAAAGCCCCCGAAGACAGCCCACAAGCAGCGCCGCCTTGATGGCCCAAATCCCCTGCCCCGCCACCTCGCCGTGGAGGCTCTGTTGCAGGCCCGCAGCAACAAGCGCCAACTGCATTAAACGATCCACCCAAGGTTTGGGTAACTCACCTGTGGGCAACAGCAGACTGCCCAGCAAATCGAGGACCACCACACACCAACCCAGCGGCAGGGTGTCCCAGAGTTTGATCACCCCAGGCTCCACCGCCGTGCTGTAGCCTGCACCCACCCAGACCACACTGCGGGCCATCGCATGGAGCATCAACTCCCGCCGACCCCGACTGGGCGCCGCTCGCAGCGAACCCCAGATGGCGATCTGCCAATGCAACAAGGCTGCAGCTGTGAACCAACTGACCATCGCCAACTTCGCCGAGCCCAACCAAGGCGCGGCAATCAGCAGACCGAACATGGACCAGGGCAACAGCAGCAGCAGAGCCAGCCGAGCGATGCCTGCAGCCGCGATCGGTGAATCCTGCGGGGCCGGTTTCATGGAGCGACGGGGGGCTGGGCAGTTGCGCTGCGCCGAGCGCTCAGGACGGACAGCAATCCGAGCACATGCTCCCAGCGTCGAACTCCCAAATCGGCAAGCCAGCAGCCCAGTGCCAGCGCCAACAGCAACGGCCAGTGCTCGCGATGTGAACCGACCTGTCTGCCATCGGGTTTGGGCAAATCGCTGAGGCTGCGAAGCATCCGCCCTGAGGTGATCGCCGCCGCCTGTTCGAGGGAACGGTGATCCACGGTGCCGAGGCTGGCCTCGCGCTCGGCGCGCTGCACCCAGCCCGCCGAAAGCATTTCAGCGCCGTGGCGAACCCGCACCAAGTGCAATCCCGCGCGCTCTACAGGCAACCGATCCTCGTAGATTCCGGAGCCCACCTGGGGCAGATTCCAAGTCTTGAGCAAGGTTAGCGCCGCTCCTGGTGCGTCGCTCTGACTGTGAAACCACTCTGCCGCCAGGAACGGCTCACGCAACCGCGTGCCGGCATCCTCAAGCGCCTCGACATGGACTTCAACACCGTCGCCGCGGGCCCGCAACGAGAGATCCATGTGTCTGCCCTGCACTGGCCTTGCCGTCTCCCGCAACACCTGCGCCCAGAAGCGGCCAAACTGCGGCCATCGCTCCATCCACAACGCCCCCCAGCGCGCCTTGGCATCGCTGGTAAAGGCGGTGACCTTGCCCAAGCCATGGCGCCAGTGCGCCAGCAACGGCTCGCCGCTGTCGGTCAGCAGCGGCACCGCAGCGCTGACCTTGGCAGTGGTGCGCACAAAACCCAACAGCGCCGGAGCGCGGCCAATCTCAAGCCCCTCAAGCATGGGGTGCTGCTCCATTTGCCGCGCATTGAAGGGCTCCTCGCGGATCATGCGCCCGGTGTGCATGAGCGTGTCCTGAGTGAAGATGCGCGTCACGGCTGCGGCATCAAGCGTGGTGTAGGATTGCCCACCACCTGCCGCTGCCATGGCCTGAAGCAGGCCCAGGTGCGAACCCTCGCCGATGGCCACCGTGGAGATGGTCACTCCATCGGCTCGGCACTGCGAAGCCACGCTCTCATAGCCCGAGCCTGTGGTCTGGCCATCGGTGAGAATGATCATGTGCCTGACCTTCGCGCTGGTGCGCAGCAGGGCGGCACGCGCCATTTCCAAGGCGGGCATCAAATGGGTTCCGCCACCGCTGCTCAAGGCCGCGATCTGTCCGGTAACTGCGGAACTCAGAGCCAGGCGCGTCATCGGGACGACCGCCTTTGCCTCATTGTCGAAAGCATACACCCCAAGCCAGTCCTGACGCCCCAGAACCGCCGCCGTGGCCATCGCCGCCGCCTTGGCCATTTCAAGCTTCTGCCCCGCCATTGACCCACTGCGATCCATCACCAGCGCCACTGCCGCACTCTGTTTTTCCTCCTCGTCGGGAGACTGCAGGCGCACCGGCAGCAACTCATCAATCGGACTGCGATAATAGCCCCCCACACCAAAACTCTGCGCTCCGCCGAGCATGAGCAAACCGCCACCAAAACGCTCGACATACTCGGCCATGGCCGTCATGAGCCCTTCACCAAGACGGTGGGCTGGCAGGTCAATCAGCAGCACCGCGTCATAGCCCAACAACGCCTGCACAGTCGAGCCCAGAGTCTCAGGCTGACGCCACTCCAACTCCAGCCCCTCGGCAAGCATGGCGCGGCGCAGACCCTCACTCTGGGCGGGGTCGGCCTCAAGGCAGAGCAGCCGCAATCTTCCGCGCACCTCAACCAAGGCCAAAGCATCATTGTTTTGCGGCAACGCATCCGCTGAGGCATCGCTCAAGGCAGCTCGATACCGATGCAAGCCGCCCTGAGCCGGGTGGCGTTGCCACTTCACCTGCCGTTTCTCGCCGGCCCCAAGCTTCAAGTCCAAGCGCTCCACGCGCAGCGAATCCTCAAACAGCTCCAGAGTTGCCGTCGCATCCACCGTGGACTCCACTTCAGCCAGAAGACTCACCGATGCGCCCTCGGTGATGCGTTGCTCGCTGGGTTGCAGCGAAACAAGGCGAACATCGCCGCGCAGCGGCCCGCTTAGGCCAAGCGCACTGATTCGGCAGCCACTCAGGGCCAACTGCCTCGCCATCTCCTGCAATCGTCCAGAGGTGTCATGCCCATCGCCAAGCAGCAGAACCTCGCGACTCTGACCCGGACTGAACACGGCGTTGGCCAACTCCAATGCCGCCCCGTAATCGCTACCTGTGCCCCACTGTTGCTGCCAGGCCAAGGCCGCCGGCAAGTCTTCAAGAGTCTTCGGCTCAATCCATCGCGCCTCGCGCCCCATGCGCAACAAATGAACCTCATCAAGCGAGGAATCCTCCACGCACTGCCTCGCCGATTCCAACACCCTGCGCAGGCCCTGCTCGCCCATGCTCTGACTGTGATCCATCACCACAGCCAGAGACCGTCTGCCGCTGGTCACCTCACTGGCTGGACCGGCCAAGGCCACGATCAACAGCAACAATGCGAGCGATCGCAGGCTCAACAAGCATCTTGCGCGACGCGGCCCCATGGGGTGATTGGATTGGCTCTGCACCCACCACAACAGGCCAAGCAGCGGCGGAGCCAGCAGAAGGCAGTTGGGATGCGCCCAGTCCATTTCAGCCTCTTTTTGACCCCAAACCGCAGCAGAAGCAAGCACGCTGAGCCACAGCTGCGGGGAAACAGTGGTTAGCCCAAGAAAACAAATCGTCAGGCTGGGTTTGCCCTGCATTTGAGGTTATGCATCGTTTGCGGGCTTGGGCCCCACGATTCCATGACCCTTCCCGCCAACTGGATCGAAAGACTTTTCTTCCTCTGCTGCCTCAGCCCCTATCTGCTCTATTTTGCCGGGTTGGCCTCGCTGGCGCCGTCGCTTCTGGCACTGATTCTGATTGGCGCCGGGGTGTTCGAGGTGCTGCGACGCGGCACACGACTGCCCATGCTCTCGATGGTCTGGATGCTCTGCTGTGTGGGCATACTCGTCGAGGAAATCATCGCCTTGAATCAACGCGGTGTGGGCCTCAAGCACCTGCCATGGTGGTTCCTGACTTATGGGCTGGCGGCCTTTTTGCCGATGGTCGGCAGCCTTATTCGCCCGGCGGTCATCAGCACCGCCGCGGCACTGCTTGGGCTGCAAACCCTGATTTATGTGGGTGTGGCGTTGGCCTGCACTGCTGCAGGCATCATTGAGTCCGTTGAGTATGGCAGCCTGCTGCCCTCCTCTGCGCTTGGCAACAAGGCCCTGCTGCAAATCCATCTGCTGGCGCCGGACTATGTCTTCGACCGCGAATGGCGCCTGGTCGCCTTTGCGCCCTACACCCCCTTTGCAGGCGCGACCGCCATTCTGTTCTCCATGGTTTGCCTGAGCATGCGACAACACTGGGTCAAGTGGCTGGGGCTGTGCGGCTGGCTGGCCCTCCTGATCTGCACGCATTCCCGCATGGGCATTGTCGCGATGAGCACCTGCTGCGCCGTTTACGCGGCCTGCAAATATGGCCGCAGATACTTTGGGCTTCTCGTCGGCCTTGCGCTGCTGGTGGCCAGCCTACTGACTGGGCCCATCCTCCACTACCGCGAAAAGGCCTCCTCGGCGGTGCACAGCGCGCGCCTGAACTCCTCCCAGGATCGCGAGAACCTGCGCAGCATTGCCTGGGACAACTGGCTGCACGGCGATCATCCCCTCATTGGCGCCGGCGAATCTGCGGCCGGCGGCAAGATCGTCAATCAGGTGTACATTGGCGACCTGGACTCCCTGGGCGCCATCCTTTTTGTGCGCGGCGCGCTGGGGCTTGGCTTCACCCTGCTACCCATTTTGCTGACCATGGTGCACGGCTTCAGCGGCGGCGGCCACCCCTGGTTTCGCAGCCTGACCTGCATCGCCCTGGGCATGCTCTTTTATTGCTACTCCCAATCGCTGAAGGATCTTTTCCCCTACTTCTGGCCAGCCCTGCTGTTCATCGGCTCCGTGGCCCAACGGGACCCTGCCCATCGCCCCCATCTCGTCAACCCCCAAAGCAACCCCCTGCCCCGAGCCGCACTCTCATGAAATGGTTTGTTCACCTCCTTATCCTCGCCATCTGGAGCCTGCTCGGCGCCACCGGCGGCTGGATCATCTACCGCAAACTGCCCAACAAGTTTCAAAGTGAGGGCGAAGTGGCTCTGCACAGCGAATCCCTGAGCTCAAGCGGACTGGCGCAGTTTGCGCGCACCACACTGGGCAACAGCGTGGATCGCGAGTTGGCCAGCCAACTCTTTGACAGCAGCGAGGTGCGCCAGCATGCCGCCAAAAGCGTGGGCAACCTCACCCCCATGCAGGTGCGCAGCGCGGTGAGCATCAAAAGCAGTGACAACTCGCCCATCATCAGAATCAAGGCCAGCGCCGACAGCCCCCAACGGGCCGTGGCCATCGTGGATGCGATGATTGAGAAGGCGATTGAGATTGACGGCCAGAAGCGAACCAAGCTCGCTGACGAAGCCCTTGCCGCAGTCAAAAAACGCCTGGAGGAGACAAGCAACGAGCTTGCCGGCGTGTTGGAAAAAATCCGCGAACATACCCTCAGCAAAGGCGTGATGCTCAGCAACGAGGCCGAGCGCCAGCAAACCCTCGCCATGACCCTCGCCGACGGCGAAGCCCGGCTGGCCAACCTGCTCACCGAACAGGCTTCGATGCGCAATCGCCTCAACCAAAGCAAGGCGATGATCGCCGCCTTTGCCGCCAAGGGCAGCCTGCCGGCATCCCTGGAATCCGACGCGCAGGACCGCAGTGACAGCCTTGCTGATGCCAGACGCAGGCTGCTGGAGCAAGAATCCCAACTGGCTTCGGCACAGGCCCGTTATGGACCGGAAAATGCAAGCGTTGTCGCTGCGCGAGCGCAGGTTGAAGTGCTGCGCAAGTCCATCGCCGAACTGCTCGAAGCCCAGCAGCAACGGCTGCAAAACCGCCTCTCGGACAACGAGGAGGCCGTCAAGATCATCCGCGAGAAAATCGCCACCACCGAGAAAAACGCCCGCGACACCGACCTCAGCCTTGACCCTGTGTTCACCACGCTCAAGGGCCGCCGCGACTCCCTGCAGGCGACGCAGGCCAACCTGATGAACCGCCTCACGGAGCTCAGTGTGTATCACAACGCCGCGTCCACCAGCATTCACCGCTTCTCCCAGCCCAAGCTGCCCGACGGACCATCCACCCTTCTGCTGCTCATTGCCGTTGGCAGTGGCATGACGCTTGGCGGCTTGCTGGGTCTCTTGCACTGCGTGCTGAAATCCGGCCTGCTTCGCCGCATCCTCGCCTAACCGAAACCTCGGCATGAAGCCCCTCAACGCCGCGTTGCTCTCGCTGCTCATCATGGTGGCCACCATGCTTGCAGCCCTACGCCTGATCCGCGAAGAACCCGCCCAGTTCATTGCCCGGGCCCGGGTCGAGATCAGCGCCCTGGACATCTCCACCACCGGCCTGGCCAGCTTCAACCGCGTGGACTTTGCCTATGGCAACCGCATGCTGCCGCAGGAGATGGTCTCGCGCATGCGCAGCAGCGGCGCGCTGGAACATGGCCTGCGTCGCCTGAACCTGCCCGCCCACCCCACTGCGATCGAGGAAGCCGCCGATGCGCTCATGATCCATCTGGTGCCAGGCAGCACGACCATCGAAGTCATGGCCCGTCACCGCGATGCGAACCGCGCCAAGGCCCTGGTGCAATCCGCCATTGACACCCAAAACGAACTGCGGCGCGAAGAACGCGGGCGCCTTGCCGCCTCACTGCTCAAGACCCTTCAAGAGGCGCAAAACCAACTCGAAGCGCAGCGCAACGCAGCCACCGCCGAATTGGCGGCCATGCAACGCCCCACCCCCCTGGCACCGGGCTATCACAATGCCAAGCTGGCCCAAAGCCTCACCGACCTGCAGCTCAGGCAACTGCAGCTCACCACCGAGGAAAAACAACTGAGGCAATGGCTCGACAAGACCGGAGCTGAGGGCGGCAGCGGATTGCAGGACGAAGGCGCCAGCGCATCGGCGCTCCGTAGCAGCATCAGCGCAAGGCGGGTGCAATTGGCCAGCGTGGAGACCACACAGGGGCCCGATGCCCAGGAGAGTCGCAGACTGCGCGCCGAGATCGAAAGCCTGCAGGGGCAGTTGCGCCTTGCGCTGCAACAACGCCTTGAGGAGTTGCGCCAGCAACTCAGCACCCTTGGCCAATCCACCGCCGAACTCAGCGGCAAGATTGCAGCGCAGCAACAGGCGATGGCGGATCAACTCAATGACAGCCTCTCCCCCAAGCGCAGCAGCTTGCAACTGCGACTGGAGATTCTCGGCGCCCAACTCAAGCAGATCCAAACGCGGCGCGCCGAGGTGGAAACCTACAGCCGGCTCGACCAACCAGCCTTGAACATCACCGTGCCTGTGGAGGTGGGTGACGCACCCGAGGTCCGCCACCGCGGCACCCGTCAAGCTGCGGCACTTTTTGCCGCCCTGCTCATCGGCCTCTCCCTGCACAGCATCCTGCGCCATCAGGCTGCGCGTCGCGTCCAACCCCACCTCCACGACTAAGCCCATGAGTGACAACAGCCCCTTGGTCAGCGTCATCGTTCCCTGCTACAACATGGAGCCCTATCTGGCGCAAACGCTGGAGAGTGTGCTGGGCCAAACCCACCGCAACCTCGAGGTGCTGGTGGTCGATGACGGCTCCAAGGACAACACCGTGGGCGTGGCCGAGGGCTTTGCCCAACGCGACGCGCGCCTGCGCGTCATCCGTCAGGCCAATCAGGGCGCCTCTGCCGCGCGCAATCGCGGCCTGGATCAGGCCCGCGGCGAATTCATCGCCTTGGTGGACGGCGACGACTGGTGGGCTGCGGACAAAATTGAAAAGCAGGTGCGCCACCTGCAACAACACCCTGATCTGGCCTGCAATTACTGCGCCACGCAGTTCGTCACCCTCGAGGGCAAACTGCTGCACCGCCGCTTCCCCAAGACCAGCAACCTCAGCGACTACTATCTCTATTGTCGCAACCCCATCACCAACGGCTCCACGCCGATGTTCCGCCGCGAGGTCTTCGACGAGCACCGCTTCGACGAAAACAAACCACGCAACAACGATGTGGACTGCTGGCTGCGCATTTGCTTCACCCCGCCGCGGCGCTGGAAGCTCGGCGGCATCCCCGAAGCCCTCACCTTTTACCGCGTCACCCCGGGCAGCCTCTCCGACAAACTCGACAAGCACTACGACGCCTGCCTGGACACCTGGAACAAATCGCATCAGTATGCGCCGGACATCGCCAAGCGCTTTGCCTCACTGGCCCAGGCCTTCCAACTGCGCAATTACGCGCGCCGCGCCTTCTCGATGCGTCAGGGGGCCGAGAGCCGCCGTTTCATGCGCGAGGCCATGAAATGCGATCTGCGCATCTTTTGGTACGAGCCGCTGATGTCCCTGCTGACGCTGGGCGCCGTGATGGCCACGCCCCTGTTGCCGGGCATGAACCGCAAATGATCAGGCCGGCAGCGGCAGCGTGAAGCAAAAGATGCCGCCCATGCCCGCCTCCTCGCGGGCCCAGATGCGCCCGCCGTGGTCCTCGACAATGTTCTTGCAAATGGACAACCCAAGGCCTGTGCCCGTGGGCTTGCCATCCGTGAAGAAGGGCGTGAAGAGCTTCTGCACGATGCCAGGTTTGAATCCCGGACCACTGTCGCGCACCTCCACCTCCAACTCGCGCTCGCGCTGAATGAAGCGCACCTCGATGCGACCGCCCTTGGGCATGAAGTCCGAGGCATTGTTGAAGAGATTGAAAAACACATGGTCGAGCCGACGCACATTCAACGGCAGCACCAACTCCGGCGGCTCATTGCACAGCACCAACTCCACCTGCTTGACGGCAAGCTCATCACTGACCTGCTCCACCAACTCCGCCATGTAGGCGCGCCACTCCTGCGGTTGCAGCGCGTGCTGCGTGGCCCCCTCACTGACGCGCAGCAACTCATTGAGCATGTGGGTCAGACGCTGCACCTGCTGGTGAATGCGCTTGCGTGCCTGCTGGCGCAGCTCCTCAGAGGCACGGGCCGAGGCCGCAGCATCAGCTCCCAGCGCAATCACGCTGAGCGGGTTTTTCAAATCATGCACAATGCTGCGCGCGAAGCGGCCCATCAGCGAGAGCCGTTCGGTCTCGATCAACTCCCGCACGAAGTGACTGTTGGTGTCGCGCATGCGGCGGCTGAAACTCTGCAACAGACAAAGCACCAGCGCCGGGCTTGCCCCCATCAGGGCCTTGACCTGCTCCTTGGCCACAAACATCAATCGCGTCGGCTCAAGGGCCTGTGCGCTGGCTGAGCGCGGCGCATCATTGATGATGGCCATCTCACCAAAAAAATCACCGGGCCCAAATTCACACAGGGCATGGGAGTTGCTGTGCCCCATCAGGGTGGAGATGCGCACCACCCCGGATTCAATCAGGTAAATGCCATCGCCTGGATCGCCCTGTGCGAAGATCACCTCCTGGGCCGCACAATCGCGTCCCCTCACCACCGTGCCCTGACGGGCGATCTCGGCGCGCAGCAGCGCCCCGAAGTCAATGCTCAATGCTGAATCCACCATGAGGCCTTTGGCTTGAAAGCCCTCAGAACAAGCGCTCGCGCACCGTGATCACATCACCGGGCACCACCACCACCGCCGCCTCACCAGATTGCGAAGCCAGCCTCGCCAGATCCACGCAGAAGACCTGATTGCCCCGCTTCAGCAGCACCTTGGACTGCTGCGCCAACCTGGTGTAACCACCGGCCATGGCCACGGCCTCTTCAAGGCTTAACCGAGGCGGCAAACCACGCGGGAAGGAATAGCGCCCAGGCTGAGCCACCTGACCGAGCACGGAGAAGGCCTGCGGCGCATACTCCGTCACCAGCACCTGAGCCTGGGCCTTGATCAGCAGCTTGTTTGCCACGGCCTGGCGACCAATCGCCGAGGCCAGACTGGCCGGGCTCATGCCCGCCGCCTTGAGCTGGAAATCCCCTTCCTGAGAAAGCGCCGGCAGGCGAATCATGCCATTCCAATCCACACGAGCCTGCTGCGACAGCTCTGGCTCACCGACAAAGGAGACCGCAAGCAGATCGCCGGGCGCGATGCCATAATGCGAGGGCGCGGCAGGAGCGGCGGGCACCGCAGTCAGGGCCGGGCCCTGACAACCAACAACGCCCCATCCCAAGCCGGAGACAAGCGCAAGCGCGAGGAATCGATTCATAAGACTGGGGTGCTACCCAAATCCCATCCCTGTGTCAATCCTAAGCATTGTTTAAGTATCTTAAATGCCTTGACTATCAGTCCGCTGATTCTGACTAATGGCAGCCTGCCCATCGCCCTTTTGCCTTGAAATCCGTCCCACATCTTTCTGCCCTGATTCTGTCCCTCTGCGGACTGGGGTCATCGGCATGGGCCCAGCCTGCCGCAGCCAATCCCCTGCTGCCGGCACCGCAGGCCATTGGCATGATCCTGCCGGAAGAAACAGCGCCTGGCTTCACTCAACCCTCACGCGAGATGCGGCGCCCGCAGGTCCGCGGCGGTTATTTTGAAAGCATCGCCACCGCAGCACCTCGACGCTGGCAGTCTGTTGCGGGTTGGGGTGAGCAACCGGCCACCTTCACCAAGGCTGATCTCGGCCTGCGCGCTTCGCTGGGCGTGCAGACCACCCTGCTGGGCACGGATAACATCAACTTCGAGCGTCTGGGCCAGCGACGAGCCGAGACCTTGTTGGAAACCTCGGCCCTGATCAAGGTGAGCCTCGGCGATTCGCAGGGCTGGATTCCTGGCATTGGCAGCAACCTCTCCGGCAATCATCTGCAGTTGCTCTATGTGCCCACCCTGTTTCAGCAACTCGGCGATGGCCGCAGCATCACCGCGCATCATTTCCTCGGCGAGTGGGGCCACACCACCGCGACCTGGCGCAGCCTGCTGCGCGTGGACTACGATCAGCGCCTGCTGATCTCCTCGGAGAACACCTCGCCTGAAGACAACTTCACGATGCTTGACGCCTCGCTGATGGGCGAGTCCAAGATCAACCCCAAGAACACCCTGCGCGCCAAGGGCACCCTGCGCCGCATCGAATTGCCCAACGGCCTCAGCGCCCGCAATCATTGGATTGGCGAGATGGTCTGGTTTTATGAACTCTCGCCCAAGACCCGCTTTGGCCCCGGAGCGGAGTTGGGCTTTGTGGACTTTGAGCAAAGCCAACTGGGCCATCAAAACTATCAACAGGCCCAACTCTGGGGCGAATGGCGCCCCACCGAGAAACTCAGCTTCAGCAGCACCCTGGGCCTGGAAACCCGCGCCATCCGCTCCGGCGCCCAAAGCG
>Ga0222712_10005443_pt1 | contig 12906 bp, 10 predicted proteins | sample C33_657DmetaG_FD_165043 | JGI IMG/M metagenome (GOLD analysis project Ga0222712, IMG submission 165043) | Estuarine water microbial communities from San Francisco Bay, California, United States - C33_657D | ecosystem: Environmental > Aquatic > Marine > Unclassified | place: USA: California...
ACAACAATTTTATTGTAAAATGGCAAACAAAGATTTATTCAAGCAAGCTATTGCTGAAGCCAAATCTGTCCGTGAAGCCGCTATCGCTAATGCAAAACAATCTTTAGAAGAGAGTTTAACTCCTCATCTAAAAGATATGTTAGCCGCTAAACTTCAAGAACTAGAAGGTTCAGAAGAAAAAGAAGAGGTAATTGCAGAAGAAGGATTAGTAGCAGAAAGTGACTTAGGATTCAGTGAAGCAGCGGAGGATGATTCAGAAGAATCTGAAGACGATGCTGCAGCAGAAGAAGCACCAGAAGGTGAAGCAGCTCCAGAAGAAGAGGGTGAAGCCGATGAAGATAAAGAAGTAAGCGACTTATCAGTTGAAGACTTTAAAAATCTAATTCGTGACATCATCGCTCAAGAAATGGGTGCAGGCGCTCCAGCAGGTGAAGAAGAAGCTATTCCTGGCGAAGAAATGCCAGCAGGCGGTGACTTAGAAGGTCCAGCAGCATCAGATGTTGCAGACAGCGAAGAAATCGACTTAGAAGAGCTTTTAAAAGAACTAGAAGGCATGGGTGCAACAGCCGGTGCTCCAGCTCCAGAAGAAGAAGCAGAAGGTATGACTAAAGAAGCACAAATCGCTGAATTAGAAAGACAAATTGCTGAATTAAAAGGAGAAAAAGAAGAAGCTCCAGTAATGGAAGCTCCTGAAGAAAAAGAAGAAGAACATTCTTCTCAAATGAATGAAGCTTTAGAAACAATCCAATCTTTAAAGAAAGATTTATCTGAAGTAAATTTATTAAACGCTAAATTACTTTATTTAAACAAAGTATTAAAAGCAAACAATTTATCTGAAACTCAACAAGTGAATGTCATTGCTGCCTTTGACAAAGCTGAGACAGTTAAGGAAGTAAAATTAGTATTCGAAACTATCTGCGAGAGCTTAGTAACTAAAAAAGAAACTAACACTATCAAAGAATCAAGAGGGTTCGCTAGTAAAGCAACTGGAACTACTGCAAGTAATCCAGGTGTAATTAACGAAGTATCTGAAACAGTTCGTAGAATGCAAAAATTGGCAGGAATTATTTAAAATAACAATCAAACAAATTAAATCTTACAAAAATGGAAATTAATTCATTATTGGAAAGCTCAAACACTTACAAAAGCCAAGCTGCTGATGCAGTTCGTTTGGCTGATAAGTGGAGCCAATCAGGCTTGTTAGAAGGTCTTTCTGGAGAGAAAGAAAAGACTAACATGGCTATGATCCTAGAAAACCAAGCTAAGCAAATCGTTGCTGAAGCTAACACAACTGGTACTGGTGGTACATTTACTGCTGGTAACGGTGAACAATGGGCTGGTGTTGCTTTACCTTTAGTACGTAAAGTATTCGCTCAGATCTCTGCAAAAGACTTTTTATCAGTTCAACCAATGAACTTACCTTCAGGTCTTGTATTCTATTTGGATTTCAAATACGGTACTGCTAAGTCTCCATTCGGTGACGGCGATAACATGTACGGTACTTTGGATACTTTAGATACTGATCCTACAGGTGGTCTTTACGGTGTAGGTCGTTTCTCTTACTCTTTGAATACAAAGACTCAAGAAGACGTAGCTTACGCAGTATCTGCTGCAACTTCAGCTTCTATCGGATTCGAAAGCGGTGTTAACCCTAGCGATTACGTAGTAGTAACTGCAACTTTACCAGCTGCAACTAACTTCGACGCTAAAGGTGTTCGTGCTTTCGCTTTAGTATCTGCTTCTGTTAACTTAGATGCAAATACATTAAAAGCTTACACTTCTACAAACGGTACTTCAACTGTATCTTTCGTAGTATTAGGTACTGCTGCTGCAAAAGCAAACGGTGCTACAGGTTCTGCAGGTTCTTCTAATTTCGACGTAGTTTATCACAAACAACCAGTTGATAATGCACGTGGTGATTTCGAAGCTAACTCTTCAGCAGCTGTAGATACTTCTATCACTATCCCAGAAATCGACGTTCAATTACGTTCTGAAGCAGTTGTTGCTAAGACTCGTAAATTGAAAGCACAATGGACTCCAGAATTCGCTCAAGACTTAAATGCTTACCATAGCATTGACGCTGAAGCTGAATTGACTTCATTGTTGAGCGAATATATCTCTATGGAGATCGACTTAGAATTGATCGACATGTTGATTCAAGATGCTCGTACTACTGAAAAATGGTCTGTAGAAAACAACAAAATTTGGAATGGTTCAGCTTGGACTACTTCAACTTCTGACTTCTACAACACACAAGGTCAGTGGTTCCAAACTTTAGGTACTAAAATCCAAAAAGTATCTAACAAAATTCACCAAAAGACATTACGTGGTGGTGCTAACTTCTTAGTATGTTCTCCTAACGTTGCAACTATCTTAGAATCTATTCCAGGATATGCTGCTGATACAAACGGCGATAAAATGGAGTTTGCAATGGGTGTTCAGAAAGTTGGTAACTTAAACAGCCGTTTCAAGGTTTACAAAAACCCTTACATGACTGAAAATACCATCTTAATGGGCTTCCGTGGTGGTCAATTCTTGGAGGCTGGTGCGGTTTACGCTCCTTACGTTCCATTGATGATGACTCCATTAGTGTACGATCCAGAAACATTTACTCCACGTAAAGGTTTAATGACTCGTTACGCTAAGAAAATGATCCGTCCAGAATTCTATGGTAAGATCTACATCACAGATTTAGAGCAAATCTAATCTAGGATAGTATAATAGAAAGAGAGGCCTTCGGGCCTCTTTTTTTTTGTTTATATAGATTATTCTCGTCTATTTATAAGAGTATAAAGTTGTTTCACTAAAAGAAGATCTATGACATCAAAACCGCATACCGACGAGGTGTATGTTGAAAAACGTAAACCTAAAAGCCCGATTAAATTTCAAATCCAATTAAACGAAGAGCAAAAGTTAGCAAAAGCAATCATAGTAGAAAATCCAATAACAGCAATACGAGGAGCTGCAGGTTCTGGAAAGACATTAGTAGCAGCTCAAGCAGCACTAGATTTACTATATAACCGAGAAGTAGAAAGAATTGTTATTACCAGACCAACTGTAGCTAAGGAAGATATAGGCTTCTTACCAGGAGATATTAAAGAGAAGATGGATCCTTGGTTGGCACCAATCTATCACAATCTATACATGTTATATGACAAGGCTAAGATAGATAAAGATTTAGAGAATGGTAGAATAGAAATTGTTCCATTTGCATTCATGAGAGGACGTACTTTTGTAGATGCTTTTGTAATAGTAGATGAAGCCCAAAACGTTACCCATTCCCAAATGGAAGCTGTAATAGGACGTTTAGGAAAAGGAAGTAAGATGGTAATCTGTGGGGATATGGCTCAAATAGATTTGAACTATAAAAAAGATACAGGGTTTTCTTTCCTGACTCGAATAGAAGAACAAGTTAAAGGATTTAGAGTAGTAACTTTAGAGAAGAACCATAGGCATGATATAGTAGCTCCAGTACTTAAGGTTTATGAAACTTATAGGGACTAGAGTTAGTTACTATTTATTAATAAAATAAAGAAGAATGGCTAATATACAGATATGGAACGGATCATCTCAGTTTGCACCAGGGCAGACGCCGTTCGGATTTTATGACACAGACGTTGAATTTGCAGCCGAAGCTGATAAGGTAGCAAAATACTGTGCCATAAAATTAGGGTGGCCTTTAATGGATGTTGAATTAACATCTGGTTCTTTTTATACTGCTTTTGAAGAAGCTGTTACTCAATACGGAAACGAATTATATCAACAGCAAATACAGCAAAACTTTCTTTCAGTACAAGGAGGTAATTCATCAATAAACCTAAACGCTACCTTAGTTCGACCATCATTAAATAGAATGATTGAAATAAGTAAGAACTACGGTACAGAAGCAGGAGTAGGTGGAACAGTTAGAAAATATTCAGGCTCTTTAGATACTGTACCAGATCAACAAACCTATGATTTGAATTTATGGGCTACTCAACAAGGTATTACCGGGGGTATTGAAATTAGAAAAGTATTCTACGAAGCACCTCCTGCTATCTTACGTTATTTTGACCCATACGCTGGTACTGGAACAGGTGTCCAGTCATTAATGGATGCTTTTGACTTTGGTTCTTATAGCCCAGGTGTAAACTTCTTACTAATGCCAACTTCTTTTGATATGTTAAAAGTTCAAGCAATTGAATTTAACGATCAAGTAAGACGTTCAGCATATTCTTTTGAACTAGTAGGTAATCAGTTAAAACTATTCCCGGTTCCTAAGAACGGTGGTAAATTATTTTTTGAGTATTATAAAAATACAGATAAAAGATATATTGATGATTCAGTAATGTTGGGAGGAGGATCAGCAGGATCTTCTTACGGAGGTTCTACAAACTCAAATAACATTATCACTAACATATCTAACGTACCGTATTCAAACCCGGTATATTCAGATTTTAATGCTCCAGCAAAAGCTTGGGTATATAATTATGCAGCAGCAGTTGCTAAGGAGATGTTAGCTTACATAAGAGGTAAGTATACATCACTGCCGGTACCTGGATCCGAAGCTACTTTAAACCAAGCAGACTTATTACAAGATGCTAGAACAGAAAAAACAAGTTTAATAGAAAGTCTTAGAGCTAATTTAGCTTCTACTAATATGACTTCCCTATTAGAAGCAAAAGCAAGTGAAGCTAAATTCCTAAACGACACTCTACAGGGTGTACCAATGATGATATACGTAGGATGATAAAATTACTTAACATATTAACCGAAGAGGAGTATAATACATACCAAGGTTTAGTAAGAATTACTATAAACCCTGATGTAACTATACAAGAAACAGGTGAATTAATGAGAGCTTTACCAGGAGTTATAACAGTAACTCAGGTATCTCATAATGATGCTAACAATACAGCAGTAATGAAGATGAAAATCATTACAAAACAACAAGCTGAACCAGCTTTTGCTAAGTTGAAGCAAGTTTCGTTAACAAAAATCCCTCAAATAACCAAATTTGAGTTTGCACCTAAAACAATTGAGGTAAAATGATATTTGGAAGTACAAGAGACTTTGGATTACTAACTAATATAGGTAGAGAACTACTCAAAGATATAATTGAGCAAGAGATTCTATACTATAAATTCAGTGTAGAAGATACTGAAGCTAATCTTTACGGAGAAGCTCTTACAAAGTCTTTCTGGGATGCAGTAAAATTAAACTGTTTTATTACTAGAGGCGATCAAGTAATAACAGATGATGACTTTGGACCAGATTTAACAAGAGAAGCATCTTTTGCTTTCATAAGACAAGACTTAGTTGATGTAAATGTAGTACCAGAAGTAGGCGATATCTTACTTTGGCATGAAAACTACTACGAAGTAGATACTGTTGTAGAGAATCAACTATTCTTAGGTAGAGATAGTAGCTATAATTTCACAGAATATGGATCTAGATTCGGAAGTTCTGTATCTATTATAGTTAAATGTCACCTAACAAGAGCAGAAAAGGTAGGAATAACACAAGTAACTATATAATAGATGTCTAATAATAAACCTATACCTAAAACACAGTTAGAGATTGCACAAAGTCATGTGGATCCGTTACTGAATACAGGTAAATCGCCATCTGTTGATAATAAAAGAAGAGAATTACAGAAGACTGTAAAGAATGATGATGTAAAACAATTCTCTTTAGGGTTAAAAGACATAGATGAGACTATATTTTACTATTTTACTAAGGTAATAAGACCAACAGTAATACAGAATGGAGTAAAAAAAGAAGTTCCTTTATTATACGGTTCACCTGAGAGATGGGCTGCTGTACAGAAAGACGGATTCTATAGAGATAAAGGTGGTAAAATACAAGCACCACTAATAATGTTTAAAAGAGACTCTGTAGAGAAGAATAGAAGCTATGGTAATAAGTTAGATGCTAACAATCCACTAAATTACGGAGTATTTGAAAAGAAGTTTTCTAAGAAGAACGTATATGACCGCTTCAGTTTACTAAATAATAGAGATGAAGTTAAAGAATTCTACGCAGTAGTTATGCCAGACTTCGTAGATATTACATATTCCTGTATAATCTTCACAGATTATGTAGAACAGATGAATAAATTAGTGGAAGCTATCAACTTTGCATCAGATTCTTACTGGGGGGACCCGGAGAGGTTTAGTTTTAGAGCAATGATTGATAGTTATGCACAAACTACAGAGTTAGCAGCCGGTAATGACCGTACTGTTAAGACTACTTTTACTATAAAGCTATTAGGACATATAGTTCCTGACTCTATAAATGCAACTGTGAGAGGTATGAATAAATTCTACTCTAAATCTGCAGTTAACTTTGGTTTTGAAATGGTTTCTAATATTGAAACACAAACAGCCACACAAGCCGTGAAAGGAAAAGCAAGATTTTACGATAAAGCAAGTGAGACTTTAAATTTAACAACAATCGAAGAGTCTATGACATCAGAACAGAAAGCATACGTAACATTACAGAAAGTAATTACAAGTAATTCTGTAAATACAACAGTAAATACAGGAGCAAAAACACTAACCTTTATAGGACAGCAGTTAATTGAAGTTCCTGCAGGTTTCCCACCATTAACTAAAGCTAATTTCCAAGTATTTATTAACGGTATGATTGTTGAAACAGATGCAATTGATACAATAGAACAAGTAGGTGGTAATTTAGTGGTTACTTTTAACAATACACTAGGTTTCGCTATCGCTTCTTCTGATGAATATACATTAATTGGAAAACTAGCATAAGATGGCATTAATACAGTGGAAACAGATTAGTCCTCACCTTAGTGGATCTGGAGATTTAACAGGTTCATTAAATGTATTAGGTAGCTTTACTCTAAACGGACAGCCTATCTCTACTATTGATGCTTCTGTCTTTAATAAAACAGGATCTTACGCATCAGCTACTACAGATATACACATAACAGGGTCTTTTAGACTAAAACTAGATGGAGTTTCGAAGTATTTTGCAGTAAATGTAGACGGTAAAGATAAATTTAAAGTAAATGAACAAGGTGTTGTTGTTTTACATCCTTTTTCAGTACCCCCTACTCCAGTTACAGGTAGTATATATTATGGAGCAGATAATGCTTTTTATTTTGGATTGTAAAATTAACTATATTTATTAATAACGAAAATTAACTTAAAAACATAACATGGCACAGTGGAAAAAACTCGTCGTTTCTGGTAGTAATATAAGCCAGTTAGTAAACGACTTAAATTATGCAAGAAACGGGGTGGCCAACCAGTCCATTACCGGTTCATTTAAAGGAGATGGTTCAGGCTTAACAGGCTTACAAGCTGATTCAGTAGCATTTGCTAACATCACCGGTAAACCTACATTAGTATCTGGATCTTCTCAGATTACAATATCACAAACTACAGGATTTACTGCTTATACAGCTTCTGTTGATAATGCAATCTCAGGATTAGATTCTCAGATTACAGCTATCGAAGGTACTGGTTTAACAGCAGGTAAAGGTATAGTAGTTTCTGGTACTATTGGCGGTAATAACTTACAAGTTTCTGCTTCAGTAGATGGAACTTCTATCGAATTCGATGGTAGTAATAAAATTAGCTTAAAAGCTACAGCAGTAACTGCAGGTTCTTACGGTAGTGCTACAGCAATCCCTACATTTACAGTAGATGCTGACGGTCGTTTAACTGCTGCTAGTACTGCAAACATTAGTACTACATTAAACATTTCTGGTTCTACAGGAGGAGGTTCAGTAGCTTTAGGTAATCAAACATTATCTATCGTAGGTACAGATAACGAAGTAACTGCAGCTGCTTCTGGACAGACAATCACTATTGGATTACCAGATAATGTAAACATTGCAGGTAATTTATCAGTACAAGGTAACTTAGACGTACAAGGTACTGTAACAAACATCAATACAACTAACTTAGATGTAGAAGATGCTTTCATCTTATTAAACTCTGGTTCAGCTGCAACAGGTGATTCAGGTTTCGTATTCGGAGGTTCTAACGGTACTGCTCAATCAGGTGCTGGTTTAATTTGGGATGCTAGTTACAACAGCAACGACGGACGTCTTGCAATTGTTGGTAACATGGCTTCTAATGCAACAGGAGCACAAACTCCATCTTACTATGTAGGAGGTGTATTTGCAGGTACTTCAGCAGATGCTGCTACAGCAGAAGCAGATCATGTTGGAAACATTAGAGTAGAAGGAGAAGATATATTCATTTACGTATAAAATAAAATAAAGTTATGGGGTTATTAGATAAGATTGGAGGTAAACCAAGTAAGCCTGAATCTCAATCCGGGTTTACAAAGAAGGAAATTGAGTTTTTACTCGCAAAACTTCGAACAGCAACCTATAAAGGTGATGAATTCGAAGCTTTCTATAACATCTGGGTAAAACTAACAAACGAATTAGAAAAAAACAATTAGTAGTGAAGGGACCTTAATAGGTCCTTTTGCTATTTATATGTACATTATAGGCCCGAAAGGGAAGTGGGCACCGCACATTGGTGTAACCAACCGTAATAGTAACACGAATGCCAAACTGGAAAAAACTCATCGTAAGTGGGTCGAGTGCACACTTATACAATCTTAATGTAGCTAGCGCCGTAACTGCTTCTTACTTTGTAGGAGACGGTTCAGGATTGACTAATGTAAATTCTACAATATCAGAACAAGCTACCGTATCAGATACATTTACAAGCACCTTAACCAAGGTAGTTAATCATAATTTTTCATCTAAGAACCTTGTTATAAGTGTTTATGATGAGAATGATAATCAGATTATTCCGGCTACTGTTAATCTAACAGATAATAACAACGTTACTATTACATTTAACCAACTAACAACAGGTACAGTTGTAGTTGCTAAGGGAGGTCATATTGTAGGAGGTAATGCTAAGATAGATCAAGTAACAACCGTTACAGATACCTTTACAAACGCTACTTCTAAAGTAGTTACCCATAATTTTAACACTAGAAACATATTAGTTTCAGTTTACGATAATCAGTATAACCAAATTATACCACAATCCGTAAATGTAGCTAACTTAAATACGGTAACCGTTACTTTTAATCCTGCAACAACAGGATTTGTAGTAGTTGGTAAAGCTGGACATATTGTTTCTGGTTCTGCCGCCGATGCTACAAAGTTAGGCGGTCAATTACCGTCGTATTACCTTAATTATACTAACTTTACAAATATACCATCTACTTCCTATAGACAAAATATAGAAGGTAGTGGACCTTTCACTATAACTCATAATTTATCTGAAGATTTCCCAGTAGTACAGGTATATACTGCTCAGAGAGAGCAAGTATTACCGGCTAAGATATTATCTGCTTCAAGTAATGCAGTAGTATTGGAGTTTAGTACTTATATTTCAGGAAGTGTAGTAGTAAATAAGTAGATATTTATTAATAACGTAGCAAAAAGACTATAAAAGAAGAATAACATGAGAATTGACAATCCAATAGGTATTAACGCCGCACTGACAGGATCCTTTAGTGGATCTTTCTTTGGGAACGGAAGCGGCTTAACTAACGTAGCTGCCTCTAACGTAGAGTATGCTAACGTTCTTAATAAACCAACCCTACTATCAGGTTCAGCACAAATTGCATCCCAGATATCTGGATCATTTGGTGCAGTTTCTGCATCTATCGCTACTAGATTTGATAATCTAGGAACAGGCTTTGCAACAGATGTTGAATTAAGTAATGTTTCTTCCTCAATAGCGGGCGATATTACAAATATCTACAACACTCATGCTACCGATATTGAATTAGCAAACGTTTCTGCTTCATTAGCAGGAAGTATCACATCTAATTACAATACCTTTGGACAGGTTTCTTCTTCTTTAGCTAATAGGATTACTACAATTACAGATAACTACGCTACCGATATTGAATTAGCAAACGTTTCTGCTTCATTAGCTTCTAATATAGCTAACATATATAGTACTTACGCTACAGATTCTGAATTAGCAGTAGTATCTGCTTCTTTAGCTTCGAATATCGTAAGTATCAACAATACAATTAACGGTCTAGATAATACTTATGCTACCGATAGTCAATTAGCTGCGCTTTCAGCTTCTCTTATTGCAGTAGATGCTGATATACACTCTGACATTACTATATTATCTTCTTCTTTATCCTCTAACATTATTGGGGTTAATACACACCTTAATACTGTATCTGGATCTCTTGCAAATAGAATAGATAATATCAATACAGCGATAAATAACTTAGATAATACTTATGCTACCGACGCTAGTTTAGTATCAGTATCTAGTTCATTTGCTTCTACTACAAGTACAAACGTTCAAATAGCAAGAATCAACTCAGGATCATTTGCTACTAGGATTGATAATATCAATACCACAATTAATAACTTAGGATCTACTTATGCTACAGATAGTGAATTAGCTTCTGTATCTAGTTCTTTTGCATCAAGAATTGTACCTATTGAATCATCAACATCAACAGCTACAAGTGTAAATAATACTCAAAATACTAGATTAGCTGCTCTTGAAGCTGCAACAGGGTCTTATCAAGCAGGTTTAACATTTAATGATACTGCTGGACAAGCTGGAATTAACTTTACAAATACTAGCGGGACAATAACTGCAGTAGCAACTGGTTTAGGAACTACAGATAATGTAGTATTTAACGACGGTACATTTAATGGGAATGTCTTTATAGATGGTAATTTAACTGTATCGGGATCTAATACATCATTGAACGTTCAAAACCTACAAGTAGCTGACGCATTTATATATTTAAACAGTGGTAGTAATTCTACTAACCCGGATATGGGTTTTGCAGGTAATTATAACGACGGTACTTACCATCATGCTGGTTTCTTTAGAGATGCATCCGATGCAGGAACCTTTAAGGTATTTGAGAATTACGGACCAGAACCTGATGCAAGTATTTACATAGACACAGCTCATGCAACTTTTAGATTAGCACCATTTGCAGCAGCTAAAATCACAGCAACATCTATAACAGGATCTTTATCCGGTAATGCTTCTACAGCTTCTAAATTAGCAACTGCTAGAACAATTACATTAGGTGGTGACTTAACTGGTAACGTTTCTTTCGATGGATCTGCAGGAGTAACTTTAACGGCAACAATTGCAGCTGATTCAGTTGCTTTAGGAACAGACACTACAGGTAACTATGTAGCAAGTTTAGTAGCAGGTACAGGTATTACTTTAGCTAATAATACAGGAGAAGGTGCTACCCCAACGATTACAAACTCCGCACCTGACCAGACAGTTGTATTAACAGCAGGATCTAACGTATCTATCTCAGGTACTTATCCAAACTTTACAATTGCATCAACAGATACAAATACTACATATACAGCATCTACAGGTTTATCTCTAACAGGTACAGCATTTAGTATTGATAGCTCAGTAGTAACATTATCCGGAGTACAAACATTAACAAATAAGACAATAGACGGAGGTCAGTTAGTAGATGCTTCTGTAACAAATGCTAAAATAGCTAACTCTTCAGTAACTGTAACAGCAGGAACTGGTATGAGTGGTGGAGGAGCTGTTTCTTTAGGATCTTCTATAACTTTAACTAACGCAGGTGTAACTTCTAACGTAGCAGGTTCGGGTATATCAGTTTCTGGCGCAACAGGAGCAGTAACAATCACTAACTCAGATAAGGGATCATCTCAAAATATATTTAAAAATATTGCAGTATCAGGCCAGACAACAGTAGTAGCTGATGGTAACGACGATACTTTAACATTAGTAGGATCTGGTGCAACAACAATTACAACTAATGCAAGTACAGATACTATTACAATTAGCTCTACAGATACAACTTACTCAGTAGGTGACGGTGGATTAACTCAAGTTAACTTTACTACAACTCGTAGAGATAAATTAGACGGTATTGCAGCTAATGCAAACAACTACTCACTACCTACAGCAACTTCAACAGCATTAGGTGGTATAGAGCTAGCCAGCGATACTGCTCAAACGGTAGCAGCTAATGCTGTATCAGCTACAGCTGGTAGAACTTACGGATTACAGTTAAACAGTTCTCTACAAGGTGTAGTTAACGTACCATGGACAGACACAACTTACTCAGTAGGTGACGGTGGATTAACAGCAGTAAACTTTACAACAACACGTAGAGATAAGTTAGATGGAATTGCATCAGGAGCTACCAACGTAACAAACACTAACCAGTTAACAAACGGTGCAGGATATATTACAGCTTCTTCTACTGATACATTAACTAACAAGTCAGGTAACATTTCACAATGGACTAATAACTCTGGATATATTACTTCTTCTGGTACAGCTGCCGCAGTATCTCAAACAGTATCAGGAACAAATAGCGCTGAGTTAGTTAGAGGTAATATGGCAGATAATGACCAGTTTAGAATTCTGGTAGGAGGTACTGCATCAAACGCTGGATATGTAGAAATCGCTACAGCAGATGACGGTACTGAACCAATCTATGCTAGACAATATACAGGAGTATTTAGTTCACTTACAAGAACTGCAGCTATATTAGACGGATCTGGTAATACTACATTCCCAGGTGATGTTACTGCATACTCTTCTGATAAGAGATTAAAAGAAAATGTTCAAAATATACCAAACGCATTAGATAAAGTATTATCTTTAAATGGTGTAACTTTTGATTGGAAGCAAGAAGCTTTTGATGCAGGATTTAATCCTAAGATCAAAGAAGGTGATGCTGGAGTATTAGCACAAGAAGTACAAGCAGTATTACCACAAGCAGTTAAGCCAGCTCCATTCGATATAGATGAAAACGGAGGATCAATATCAGGAAAAGATTACTTAACAGTTCAGTACGAAAAATTAGCTCCATTGTTTATTGAAGCAATAAAAGAGCAACAAGTGCAAATTGAATTATTAA
>Ga0222712_10005444_pt1 | contig 12906 bp, 12 predicted proteins | sample C33_657DmetaG_FD_165043 | JGI IMG/M metagenome (GOLD analysis project Ga0222712, IMG submission 165043) | Estuarine water microbial communities from San Francisco Bay, California, United States - C33_657D | ecosystem: Environmental > Aquatic > Marine > Unclassified | place: USA: California...
CCACGTGCTGTGCTCCAGGCTGACGAGACATTTGCCGCACCCTCTTTCCCTGTGATTGGCATATGCATGTCCCACTGCGATGCGTAGAGCGGATCAATCGGATCAATTGGATCAAGGAGTGGGTATGCCTGAAGGTCGGGGATGACGCCTAAAACGCCAGGCGCCTGCTCCCACGCCGCGAGTGCCGTCTCGGCATCTTGTCCTGGTCGAAGCGTGATCTCGCGCGTCTTGCCGTCGTCGCTGACCGCGGTGCCGACAGAGGTGTTGTAGGCAAAGCGAACGGTAAGCGAATCAAATGGTTCTGGAGTGACGGAGGTTTGTGCCACGGAGGCGTGTGCCGGTGCTGGCGCGGCGAACGCGCCGAAGATAAAAAGAGCCGCCATCACGGCGGCGGGTAGGCGGCGCGTCATGGTGACTATTCGCCGATCGTTGCCCAGATGAAGCCCATCATCAGGAAGAATCCCGAGAAGAGGGCGACGAGACCAACGGAACCGTAGGGCGATGCGGCGGTCTTGTCGGTGAAGGTGCCAAGCAGGAGGCCAAAGCCAACCGCCCACACGAGCCAGGCGACACCCCACAGCACCTTGCCATTCGGGCCAGTGACGAAGCGGCGAACCCAGCCGGTCTCGCGCTGCTCAGAGCTCATGGCTGCCTTCTGAAAGATGTAGACGAAGCCGCCACCGATCGCCAGCGAGATAAAGAACTCGGCTGGGTGCAGGAACGGGAGCGTGAACATATCCATGGCGCAATCATAGCGGGCGGAACTCTGGCACGATCAGGGCATGTTGAGTTGGCTGGATGAGTTCCTGATCCCCCTGATCACGAGCATGTATGAGGCGGTCGGCTACCTCGGGGTGGCGATCGCCATGGCCGTAGATGCCTCAAGCTTCCCCGTACCGAGTGAGTTCATCCTCCCCTTTGCAGGCTTCCTGGTGGCCGACCCCACGGCGGTCGAGCCGCTGACCGGGGGGCGCTGGCTCCTGATCCCCACCATCGCCGCCGCCACCTTAGGGGGCCTCGTCGGCACCTGGGGCGCCTACGCCATCGGCGCATATGGGGGTCGACCCCTGTTGAACCGCTTCGGCCGCATCGTGCGCATTGACCCGGCTGACCTTGACCGGGCCGACGCCTTCTTCGCGCGCCACGGCGGCAAGATCGTCTTCTGGAGCCGCTTCATTCCGCTGCTGCGCACCGCCATCTCGTTCCCCGCTGGCATCGCCCGCATGCCACTTGGCCGCTTCCTTCTCTATAGCGCCGTCGGCTCACTGGTATGGAACAGCGCCCTTATTGGTGGTGGTGCTGCGCTTGGCGAAAACTGGGAGCAGGTGAAGGAGTGGCTGAAGCCGCTCGACACTCTGCTCCTGATCGTTGGCGTTCCGGCGCTCATCTTGGTTGGTGCGTGGCGACTCGGAATCCTCGCCCGTCTGCGCGCCTGGCGCAATCGACGCGGGTAAGGTGCAATGAAGATCGCCGTCGTGAGCGACGTGCACGCAAACCTCGCCGCACTGCAGGCGGTGCTCGCCGACATCGACGCTGTTGCTCCTGGTGCCGCGATCTGGCACACCGGCGATGTGGTTGGCTACAACGCGGAACCGAATGAGGTCGTTGCTTTGTTGCGCGAGCGCGGTGCGACTGGCGTGATGGGGAATCACGATGCCGCCGTGCTCGGTGAGCTTGAGGTGAAGTGGTTCAATCCCGCCGCCGCTGCAGCTGTGAAATGGACCGCGACACATCTGACTCCCGAGAACGCTACGTGGTTGCACGCACTACCAAAGATCAGCGAGATGGGTGCCGCGACGTTGGTGCACGCCAGCGTGCTAAAGCCCCTTGAGGAGTACGTAATTGAATCCGCGAGTGCGCGAGAGAATCTGCTCTCGCTCTCTACGCCGGTGCTCTTTCACGGCCACACGCATGTTCCCGCCTACTGGGCGCTACGCGGCAACCAGGCAGCTTCGGTCGTCATTGACGGTCGTGCGCAACCGCTCCTCTCACCCGCGCTGATCAATGTTGGTTCTGTAGGACAGCCGCGCGACGGCGACGTGCGCGCGAGCTGGGTGCTCTGGGATCGCACCGATGACGGTTCGGCAATCGGTGCGCTTGGCACAGTGCAGTGGCGCCGTGTTGCCTACGACGTTGCACGCACGCAGGCGTTGGTTCGCGCCGCAGGTCTGCCGGAGTTTCTCGCCGAACGTCTCGCCGAAGGTCACTGATCGTGGCCGTGCGACGACTCCCGCCATTTGAGCGACTCGGTGCGTTCATGCACGCGCATCGACGTGCGGTGATTGGTGTCTGGCTCGGCGTACTTCTTCTCGCACTGCCGTTCGCTCCGCAGGCGCCAGGTGCGCTACAGGCGGGTGGCTTTGATCTTCCAACACTGGAGTCGGCACGTGCGCGTGCACTGCTTGAAGAGGAGCTTGGAGCGCCGCCATCCGCGCTGGTGCTGGCGATCTCTTCAGACACGATGGTTCCTGGATCGTTGGAGTTTGAGTCGGCCGCGGCACGCGCCGTTGCCGGTGTTGCCGACGCGCCACATGTCGTTGGCATTCGCTCGCACCTGATTGCACCGTCGCAGGTGAGCGCTACAAACCGCATCGTGTATGACGTGGTGTTCTTAGATCTGAAGCCTGACGATTCACCCGAAGCACTCGATGGGGTTGCCGCGGCACTCGTGGCCGTTGATGGGCTGACCGTGCAAATCGCTGGTGGCCCCGCCTTCTACGCCGATATTCAGAGTGTGTCGGAGAGCGACCTCCGCCGCAGCGAGTTGATCAGCCTCCCACTTGCGGCGATCGTGTTGCTGCTGGTCTTTGGTTCAGCCGTCGCGGCGGGACTGCCACTCGCCGTTGGAGGCGCGGCGGTGCTGATTGCACTCGCCGCAATCTTTGGTGTGGCGCAGGTCACGCGCATGAGTGTCTTCGTGCTGAATCTCACGACGCTGCTTGGACTTGGGCTCGGCGTTGATTATTCGTTGCTGATGGTCTCGAGATTCCGCGAGGAGCTCGGTCGCGGGAGCGCGCGTCGCGTAGATCGTGTTGCGCTTGCGGTGCAGCGCACTGTGGCGACTGCTGGTCGCGCCGTCTTCTTCAGTGGTGTCACCGTCATGCTCGGCCTGGTTGGCCTCGTGCTCTTCGACTTCGCCATACTGCGCTCGATTGGCATCGCCGGGGCTATCACCGTGGCGCTCGCCGTGATCGCCAGCCTCACGCTGCTTCCCGCCCTGCTGGGCGTGCTCGGAGCACGAGTGGACCGCCTCGCCGTGCGCAAGGTCTCCTACGAGGAGCCGAGTGAGCAGGGCCGCTGGGCACGCCTCGCCCGTGGCGTCATGCGGCGCCCTCTCGCCGTCGCCGTGCCAACCCTGGTGCTCTTGGTTGCGCTCGGTTCGCCATGGCTCGGCGTGAAATTCAACGCTCCCGATGGGAGCATCCTTCCGGAGCGCGTGCCGAGCCGCCAAGCACTCGACGCCCTCACCGGCGCATTCGGCGAGGGTGAGTTCTCACCCATGACTGTTGCGGTGCGCACTAACGGTGACGCCACCACGCCTGAGAACATCGCGCTGCTCTTCAACTGGGTGCGCGCGCTTGAGGCCGATCCGCGCGTGGCGCGCGTCGACTCCATCGTTTCCATTGACGAACGTCTCACGTTGGCGCAGTACCAACTTCTCTACGACTCACCTACCGGAGCACCGCCTGATCGATACGTGCAGCAGCTGTTGGGCGTCACCACCAGCGGCGACCTCACCGCAGTCACGATTACGCCAGCGCAGGGACCGAATCGCCCCGCAACACGCGCGCTCGTTGCCGAACTGCGCGCCGCAACGCCAGATGCTGTTGGTGCAGGTGAAGTGTCGGCACTAACGCCACCCGCGGACCTTACGACGCTCGTTGGTGGTGGTGCTGCAGAGATCGTTGACGTCGTTGACACCATCTCATCAGAATTTCCACGCAGCGCACTGGTTGTAATCCTTGCAACGCTCATTATTCTCGCGGTGCTGTTGCGCTCCATCGTGCTACCAATCAAGGCCGTCTTCATGAACACGCTCTCAATTCTGGCGAGTTTCGGTGCGTTGGTCTGGATCTTCCAAGACGGCAACCTCTCGGCACTGCTCGGCTTTGCACCGCTCGGATTCGTTGAGACAACGATTCCGGTGATCTTGTTCTGCGTACTCTTTGGCCTCTCCATGGATTACGAAGTCTTTTTGCTCACGCGCATGCGCGAGATTTACGACCGCACCGGCGACAACACGGCCGCCGTTGCTGGAGGTCTTGAGCGCAGCGGTCGCATCGTCACGAGCGCTGCGCTGATTGTTGTGGTGGTTGCCGGATCGTTCGTGTTTGCGGAGATCGTGTTGATCAAGGCACTCGGTGTTGGTGTCGCGATTGCCGTGGCACTTGACGCAACGATTGTTCGTGCGCTGCTTGTGCCCGCAACGATGCGACTCCTTGGCGACAAGAACTGGTGGGCACCAAAGTGGATGGAGCGACTACTTGAAGGTCGCATCGCTACCGAGGCAGAGGCGGAGCGACGATGATGCGACGCGGCCTGCTTCTGATGTTGAGCGCCGTACTTGCAGCCGCATGTTCTGGTCCGCTGCTCGCAAACTCACCTGCACCAACGGGCGCGCCGTATGAGAAGCCAACACCGCGACCAGGTGCAGTGGATCCGATCCCTGTGTCGCTTCCAGCTGATGATGCGCCACACGATCGATTGACAGAGTGGTGGTACGTCACCGGTCACCTTGCAACACTAGACGGTGTGCGTGAGTTCGGTTACGAAGCCGTCATCTTCCGTGCACAGCGTGGGCAGTTCCCTGTCACCTGGGCGTCGCACATTGCGATTACTGAGAAGCCGCGCAGCGGTCGCCCTGGCTCATTTATGTATGACCAGCGCGCTGAGGTTGGTCCGCAAGTAAATATTGCGCCAGTGATGTCGCGCGCAGTGAGCGCCGCGTTCGCCATTACTGGAGCAAATCCGTTGGATCCTGCAACGCTCGGTCGTGACCCGTGGGTGATGCTGGTGCTCCCCGATGGCGGTATGGAGATTGGTGGTAACGGATTGATGTTGCAGTTGGGCGCTGGTCGTGCACCCGTGTTGCACGACACCGATGGCTGGGTTGCCTTCGCTGACGCAGGCGGTTCGTACTACTACTCGCGCACGCGCATGCCGACTGGAGGCACGCTGACGATTGGTGGTGAAACACTCGCCGTGACGGGCAGCTCCTGGTTTGATCATCAGTGGGGCGACTTCATCGCCATTGGCGGGGGCGGCTGGGATTGGTTCGCGCTGAACCTCAGTGATGGGAGTGATCTGATGCTCTCGTTCGTGCGGGCCAAGGATGGAACCTTCCCGCTCGTGTATGGCACCTGGGTTGGGGCCAACGGAACGGTTCGACATATCGAGGGCGACCTGATCAGCCTGACCGGGCTCGGCTCTTGGACCAGTCCGCACACCGGGGCGACCTGGCCGTCGGGATGGCGGGTGCAGATCGCGGGGATCGGCCTCGACGTGACCGTAACCCCAGAGTTGGCCGACCAAGAGCTGAATACTCTCGAGACCACTGGGGTCATCTATTGGGAGGGGGCGAACTCGGTAGTGGGGACCCTGGCTGGGCGCCCGATCACGGGGAGCTCCTATGTTGAGCTCACGGGGTATGCAACCCTTCGCTAACTCTCCCGCTAGAATCGGCGCATGACAGAGAACGGCACCCAGCCAGTTGCCCCGAAGGTTGCTCCGCGCGACCGCGGCGCCCGCCGCTTCGTCACCTTCGCCTATCTCGTGATCGGCGGGGTCATCGCCTACGCCCTGATCTCTGGTCCCGACGGGTTCGCCGCCTCGGTCAATAAGTTCCTCACCGCCACACCAGCACCGTCGGCATCGCCGAGCGCCTCACCGTCGACCAGCGCCACCCCGTAACGAGGGGTCGCCGCGCGTGAGCCACATCTTCGTCTCTCCCCACCCCGACGACGCGGCACTCTCGTGTGGTGGCCTGATCGCCAACCTTCGCGAGCTCGGGCAGAACGTGATCATCCTCAGCGTCTACTCCGGCCACGGCGATCTTGATCGCCTCACCTCGTACCAGCGCCAAGCACTCGGCTTCGGCGGCAAGGTGATCTGGCCAGCAACGCAGGCGTTCGATAGCGGCTCCATTGCCGCCGACAACGAAGTGCCAAGCGAAACGGCCGACGCGCTCGCCCCATGGCAAGCCGAGCCTGCGCGACTCAAGCAGACGCAGCGCGAAGCTGACGACAGCGCCAAGGAGTTCTGGCAGCGCGCCTCCTGGTATCGACGCGCCGACATCAGCGCTACTTCGCTACCTGGTGGACGCACGCGCGACGCGAGCAACGGTCAGGGCGTTATCGACCCTGGCGCCGTTGCGGTTGCCGCCGCAGCAGGCGAGGCGATGGCGCAGCGCCGCCAAGAGGATGAACGCTACGCACTCTTCGCCGAAGCTGCCGTCGTCTTCCTTGATCTTCCTGACGCAGTCTTCCGCGGCTACGAGGGCGACGAACAACTGCTTGGAAGTGTTCGCGAGAACGATGCGCCGCCGATTGACCTGCTGCGCAAAGAGATCGCACGACTGGAGCCACAGCGCGTCTACTTCCCACTCGGCATCGGCTCGCATGTTGATCATCAGCTCTGCCGTCGCGTTGGCGCAACACTGCTTGGAGATGCGCAGGCGTGGACGATGCCCGGCATTAACTGGAGCGACAAGATCGCCTTCTACGAAGACTTCCCGTACGCCTACTGGCAGCAGTTTGATCCGTCGGCTGGACTACCGGCGAACTACACCGCTGGTCTCCCCGCCGGCATTCGCCTCGCCCCAGAGATCGCCGACATCACCGATGTGATCGAGCAGAAGGTGCAGGGGATCGCGCAGTACGAGACACAGGTGCCACACCTCTTCGGCTCCGTCGAGAAGATGGCCGACGCCGTGCGAACCCAGGGTGCAACGGTTGCACTACAGAGCGGTCGCGGCGGTGCGGTCGAGCGCTACTGGAGCGCGGTTCGAGGCTAGCCCTCGTTACTCGTGCGCGCTACTGGTGCGCGCTGCGCACGCCGTGCCGATCCGGCACCTCGCCCACTGGTCCACCAACCGCAAGCTCGTAAATTGATTCAATGTCGCGCAGCATGTCGTCAACGCAGAACCTCTCATGGACAAGTTCATGCCCGGCGTTTGCGAGTCGGGCAGCAAGCACACGATCGCGGAAGAGCAGCGCAATTGCTGACGCGAGCGCCGATGGATCTTGCGAAGGAACAAGGATGCCGTTCTCGCCGGAGTGAATCATTTCAGGAATACCACCAACGTTGCTCGCGATAACTGGCCTATTGGCGGCGAGCGCCTCGACGATGGCAAGGCCCTGCGCTTCGCGATAGCTCGGCATCACCACCACATCTGCCGCAGCGAGTATCTGCGGCACATCCTCGCGGCGCCCCAAGAAGTGCACGCTGTTGCAGCAAACCTCCGCTCGAAGGTGGGCGGCGGCGAGACCCTCAAGACGATCGCGCTCTGAACCTTCACCAACCACAAGGAGATGTGCCGACGTGTAGTGGTGGTGCACCACTGGCCACGCCTCGATGAGCGTTGGGTGCCCCTTCTCCGGTTCAAGGCGACCAACCACCACGGCGAGTGGCGCATCGGCAGGAATGCCGAATTCAGCACGGATCGCCTCGCCACCCGTCGCCTCGTCAAATCGTTCGAGGTCGACGCCGTTGTAAATGCGGCTGATTGGTGTGGTGTCGCGCCCTTCGGCAACGAGCTTGTCGACGATGGCGTCGCTTACGGCAATAAGGCGATTGATCTTGGGGGTGATGCGCTCCAGCAACTCACGGTCTGCAGGTGATCGGAATCGGCTGGAGTGCACCGTGGAGACCATGTACGGGCGGTGCCCAGTGCGCCCCTCCACGATGTCGAGTGCGGCCACGCCGACGACTTCGGCGCGGTACATGTGGGCGTGCAGTACCTGGGCGCTCAGGGCGATCAGTCGGTCGGCGAGTAGCTCAGCCGTGCGCTCGTCACTTGGCTCTTCGATCACCTCGGTCGCATAGCCGAGCCGCTGCAGGCGAGCCATGGTGCTGCCGTGCGAGAGCGAAATCACGTGGGTCTCGTGTCGCGATGGGTCGAGGCGCAGCACGGTGCTCACCACACTCTCTTGTGCACCGCCGTTCGTGCCCGTTGCAAGGAGCTGCACCACGCGCAATCGCGAGCCATCGGGGAGCGGCCCCTTTGGCGCGCGACCGCCGCCGTGCTCGCCTGCCTTTGGTCTACTCATGCGCCGTCCTCATTGCGCTGGCACCGTGACCATCAACACGTCCACGTCGGTCGCGCCAACCTCGTACTTATAGCCCTCATTGCCGCGCAAGAAGTCAAACGTCTCCTTGCGCTCGTTGATCGCCATCTGCAACCCGTGCGCAAAGAGCAAGATTCCGGGCGAGAGCGCGCGTGCTGCAAGTTCACCGCCAGCGTTCCAATAGCGAATGCCTATTGCATCGCGCAAGAAGAGGCCGGCAGCAAACGCGCCAAACTCAAGGTTGCGCGCAACGATGATGGTGACCAAGCCTTCGGGCGCGCGCGCAAAGAGTTCGCGCATAAACACTTCGTCGCGTGCACCCTTCTCATCTTCCGTAAAGAGACCATGGTGTCCCCACCGAGCTCGGTGCAACTTGATGAACTCTGCAAGGTCGTCAACGGAGTGTGGCTTTGAACTAATCGTCACACCAGCACCCTCTCCGCGTCGAACCTTGCGGCGAATCTCGTGGCGATCTTTCTTGTCGATGCGTTCCAGATGTTCATCAAAGGTGGTGATGTTCGCGAGGTTGATTGCCGGTGCCGGCTCTTCAACTATTGTTGTTGCTGTCCTCGTGGTGTTCGCCGTAAGTTTGCTCATGAGTAGTGCGTGCGCTTGATCAGCACGTCTCAAGCGTCGAAGGTCGAGTGCCGTTGCATCTGCGTAGAGGTGTGCAACGAGCGCCTCTGCTGCTGCAGTTGCTCGCTCTGTTTCGCTGAGATCAATCAACACCGTGGCGTAATCGATGTGATAGGTGGCACCGAGATAGCGCACACCATCGGGTCGCAGCATGAGCGGCAGATACGCGCAGAGTGCGCCGGTAGTGTTGTAGACCGCAAGTGAGATGTCGGTCGCCCCTGCGCCGTACCCGATCCACCATGCCTCATGCACAGCGCGATGACTGAAGGCGCTGGCCGTTGGATTGGTTGCAAGAAGTCGCTCCCACTCACCTGCCGGCAGTTCGGCGAGCGGCAGGAATCGTACGGTCCAAGCGGAGGTGGAGGTCATACGCCTATCGTACCGCCCGATACGCAGGGGGTACGTGCGACGCACGATCCTGCTGGGATGCAGTTCCCCGAACGTGCCCGCGATGCACTCGCCGAGTTGCAGCGCGCCGCTGCACCAGTGTTGGCGCTCCTCGCCCCCCAACGATGTGGCGCATGTGGCATTGAAGGAGCGCTCCTCTGTGCCGAGTGCAGCGACGAGCTTGGCCTTACTGGTGACAGTCGTGTGGAGCGGGGTGCCGCACCGCTCGGCTGTGACGCTGGGGCATGGATCGGTCCGTATGAGGGCGGCCTCGGCGAACTGGTGCGCACCCTGAAGTTTCACAGTGTCCCCGCACTGTCTGAGCCACTCGGCCTTGGGTTGCAACGTGCGATTCGTGCCGTGCAGCAGGAGATTGGTGGTCACGCCACACTCGTGCCGATTCCCACCGATCCAGCGCGCCTTCGAGATCGGGGCTTTGATCACGCCGCGCTCATTGCTTCAGCTGCTGCACGCACGCTTCCATACGCGTTCGCCCCACTCCTTGAGCGAACGCGAGCGGTTCCCGCACTGCACGCCCTTGGTCGTGCAGAACGACGACGGGTCATGGATCGCGTCTTCGCAGTACGCGCCGGCGAAGCGTTGCCCGAGCGGGTGATTCTGATTGACGATATCTGGACGAGTGGAGCAACCTTTGAGGCGGCAGCAGCAACCCTTCGAGCCGCTGGGTGCACGTCGATCGGCGTAGTTGCCGTGGCGCGGGAGGCGCTCGCACACGGTGCGTAAGGTGGCGAGCGGTCTCTGGCGTGGCGTGGCACTCTCTCCCCATGGCAGCCAAGCGACCAAAACTCAAGAGCAGCGCACCAGCCGCAGCGGCTGGGCGACTCGACCGCATGCTCGGCGCTCATCTCGCCGCGGGGCCTGGGCTCGTCAAGGCTGCCGATCGCGCCGCAGCCGTTGGTGCGATGGGGCTGCAGATCTTCACTGGCAACCCAACGGGCTGGGCGCGCCGCGCCGAACTCCCCAAGGAGCTCCCCGCCTTCCGAGCCCGCATGAAGGAGCACGGCTTCGGTCCACTCGCTGTGCACGCCGCGTATCTCGCCAACCTCGCTGGGCCAAACCCAGTCTTCCGTGAAAAGACGGTGGAGCTGCTTCGCCACGAGCTTCGCGTGGCGCCCGAATACGGCGCATCGTTCGTCAACGTCCATATCGGCTCGCACATGGGTACCGGCATTGAGGCCGGTGTTGCACGCGTCGCCGAGGCGGTGGAGCGCATCTTGGACGGCGTCCCGCTCGCCGACGACTCGGCACTCCTGGTGCTCGAGAACAGTGCCGGTGGCGGCAACGGGATCGGCGAAAGCCTCGATGAGCTGATCGACATCCATGAATCCATGGCCGCCCGCGGCATCAACATGTCGCGCGTGGCCTACTGCCTCGACTCCGCGCACCTCTGGGGTGCCGGCGTTGAGATGAAGGGTGACGACGAGGTTGACCGACTCGTTGAACAGTTCGACAAGAAGATCGGCCTCGAGAAGTTGGTAATGATTCATTACAACGACAGCAAAGCGGCGCACGGATCAAAGCTCGATCGACACCAGCACATTGGTGGCGGTGAGGTTGGCACCCGCGGCCTTGCGGCGCTCATTCGCCATCCGCGCCTCGCACATGTGAACTACTACCTCGAGACGCCGGGGATGGAAGAGGGTTGGGACAAGCTCAACATCGAACGCAGTCTGCAGCTCTCCGAAGGAACGCTCAAGTTGAAGCCGCTCCCTGCAGAGGAGCCGAAGGTCAAGAAGGTAAAAGAGCCCCCAGCGAGGCGTGCAGCGGTTGCGAAGAAGCAACCTACAAAGAAGAGGCGCTAGCGCAGCGAGCCAACTCCGCGCCGATACGGCGAGAGCGCAAAGAGTGCACCACCAACAAGAACCAAACTACCAACACCAACGAGACGATCAAGGAGCGCGAGTGCGATTGCGGACTCGGGCGTGAAGCCGAAGAGCGCAACGAGGATGCCCACCATCCCCGCCTCAACAATGCCGATCCCCGCTGGCGTAAATGGCACGACGGTGAGCACCGCCGAAACAAGTGCAACAAAGACGGTGCTCGCAATGCCAATCTGGCCGGCGGAAGGATTCACCATAAAGAGCCCCAGCGCCATAGCGACCGCGGCGAGTCGCACTGACTCGCCGATCCAAATCGCAAGAGAGAACGGCAGGGCGGTGCGAATCACTCGTCCACCGCTCCCTGCACGCAGTGACGCTGCGGCGTTTGTGAATCCGCTCTTGATGGCATCGGGGATGGGCAGCGCGTAGATAAGCGCAGCGGCGAAGCCTCGTGCAACGAGCAGAAGGAGTGTTGTTGCGGCGGCAACACCGAGGGCGATTGCCGTAAGTGCCAGCGCGGTTGGTGGAAGCTTCCCGCCAAACGCAACAAAGGTCGACGCAGCACCAAGCAGCCCAACCGTTGCAAGGTCAACGAGTCGTTCGGCGACAACCGTCCCAACCGCGTTGCCGAACGACGTTGCGCCGTTGCGCTTCAACAACCAGCCGCGATAAACATCGCCCATCTTCGCGGGCAATACGCAGTTCACCCAGAACGAGAGGGTCAGAATCTCGGTAGCAGCGCGGCGCGAGATGGTGAGTCCTGATGCGGAGAGGATCAGTCGCCAACGCAACCCGCGTAGTGGGAAGGTGGCCCAGCTAGCGGCAAACGCAACGAGGAGCCATGCCACGTTTGCACGGTTAAGTGAGGCGGCAACCTCGGTGAGGTCAAAGGATGCTGCAGCGCGCACCACTCCGACAACAAGGATGATCGTAAGCAGGAGTGCGAAGATCGTGGAGCGTCGCGTGAGTCGAGCGAGCAGCATCTCGTGGCCTAGCGCTCGCCGAAAGTCACGCCTGGATGAATGCGTCGATTGCCGCGTGTGGCGTTGACGAGCTTTGCGATCGGCGTGAAGAGTCGCGCGACGAGTGCGCCGCGACCGGTGATGCGCGTGAGGTCGCCGTGCAGCGCTGAGCGAAATCCAGCGGGAGTGCTCAGGTCGCCGGTCATGATGGTGGCGGCACCACCGATTTCAAGGAGGGTGTGGGCATCACTCGCGGCTACTGATGGGAGACCTCGTGACTCGGCGAGTTCAGCGGCGCGCTGGTTGCCACCCGGTCCAACGAGTCGGGCGTTCCAACCTTCGATCCAGTCGACTTCGTTCACCAGGGCCAGAGCTGCCTCGTCGCGAAGGAGCGAACCCCGCCAGCCGTCGAACGGGTGTGGGATTCCCACTAGCCCGCCCTGGTCACGAATCGCAGCGATAGCTTCGCTGGCAGGGAGTCCGGCAGTAATCGGTCGCTCAAGGAAGAGGGCGATCAGGTCTCCCTGTGCGGTGCGTACCTCGGAGCCAACAATCACCGTCAGCCCAGGGGTAGCGGCGTCGCGCGCACGCAGGGCGCCGTCAATGCGGTCATGATCGGTGATGGCGAGGTGCGTGATCCCACGAGACGCTGCGGTGCGGGCAACGGCAACCGGGTCGCTCAGGGAGTCGAAGCTTGCGCTGGTGTGGCAGTGCAGGTCGACGACGGCGCGGGCCGCCATAGGGTTAGGCCTCGCTGGTCATGGACTTCGCGAACTGGTCGAAGTGTTCGAGCGC
>Ga0222712_10005446_pt1 | contig 12906 bp, 26 predicted proteins | sample C33_657DmetaG_FD_165043 | JGI IMG/M metagenome (GOLD analysis project Ga0222712, IMG submission 165043) | Estuarine water microbial communities from San Francisco Bay, California, United States - C33_657D | ecosystem: Environmental > Aquatic > Marine > Unclassified | place: USA: California...
TCTACGTTCAGACTAACCCTGATGATCGGATTTACTTCTACAAAGATGGCTGGCAGCAGATCAAGTTTCCTCCCGACCAGTGGAACCCGTATAACTCTGAGAGTTGGTGGTTTGAGGCTTATGCAGGCAGGCTGATTCTCTTTCCTTCGTCGCTTACACATATGGTTCCTGAAGTCAAAGGCGAGGACACAAGAATCTCACTCAGTTTTAATACCTTTCCTGTCGGTGTCGTAGGGGAAGAAATGGATTTAACCGGATTGAAATTGGAGGCATGATGGGCCATTACGCGAAGATTGACGAGAACAATGTTGTTACTCAGGTTGTGGTTGTTGACAACAAGGATATGGCAGATGCTTTCGGTGTTGAGAAAGAACACATCGGTGCTGCCCATCTTGAGAAGATTCTTGGTGGAACGTGGAAGCAGACAAGTTATAACGGCAACATGCGTAAGAACTACGCGGGGATTGGTTATACCTACCGAGCAGACATTGACGCTTTCGTAGCACCAAAACCATTTGCTAGCTGGTTGTTAAACGCTAATGCTCAGTGGGAAGCTCCAGTAGCGATGCCTACAGACGGTAAGATGTACACATGGGATGAAGCAACGACAAGTTGGGTTGAGATTCAATCTTAAGGCGACGATGTGTACGGTATCAATTCATTCTCAGCAGCGCCATTCAGCGATACCGGCACTCCGGTTATTCCGAGTGTTAACAATGTCATTGCTGAATCTGCTATCGGCTCTGATGCTTTATCAAGCCTAGCTAATTTACAAGCTGTAGCTAATGAATCTGCTAACGCATCTGACGCGTTAGTTAGTACCAACGTATTACAAGCCTCTGTTTCTGAATCTGCATCGGTTTCCGACGCTAATGTTGGCACTGACTTTGTTGTTAGTTATCTAGTTGTTGGTGGCGGCGGGGGCGGTGGTTCTAGAAACGCATCAGGCGGCGGTGCAGGTGGTGTTGTAGAGGTTCTTTCCTCTGCCGCTTTTGATCTAAATACTTCCTACACGGTCACTATTGGTCAAGGTGGCGCGGGGCAGTTATATGGATCTCCGTATACCTTAGCTCAGGCCGGCGGAAATTCTCAACTTGCTTCAGTCATTGCTTATGGCGGGGGCCGTGGCGCTGGTTATTCTGTAGATCCTCCTCTTGTTTCTGCTACAAACGGCGGTTCTGGTGCTAGCGGTGGAGGCGGGGTAAGTTTTTCAGGCACAGGAGGTTCTGGCACACAAGGTTACTCAGGCGGCAACGGATCGGGCACTGGTTTAGGTCAAGGGGGCGGTGGCGGCGGTGCGGGTGGCCCCGGTGGTAGTTCAGTAAGTACACCCACATCTATAGGCGGCGCTGGTGGTACAGGTGTTCTATCTGTCATCACTGGTTCGTATTACGGCGGTGGTGGCGGGGGATTTCCCACAGGAGCCGGTGGTTTAGGTGGAGGCGGAAGTGGGCGTGGGCCTTCTACTCCTGCCGGAACAGGCGGCGCAGCCAACACTGGAGGCGGGGCAGGCGGCGGCGGGACAACGACTACCTCAAATGGCAATCAAGGTGGATCTGGCGTTATTGTCCTTAAGATTAAGGATGCTTACACAGCCACTTTCTCTGGCGTTTCTTCATCCGTTGTTTCTTTAGGTGGCTTTAATACCTACACCATAACAAGTGGCAGCGGCACAGTCACTTTTGCAGAAAGCGGCTTCCAATCATCTATAAGCGAGAGCGCAAGCGGCTCAGACAGTACAAGTAGCGATCAAATCAAGGCTGGCTTTAGTGATGAAACCGCATCTGGCTCGGATGTTGTCGCTCCCACTCAAAATCTATTTGTTTCTGTCAATGAGAGCGCGACGGGTTCAGATGCTGTCGTTTCTCTCTTAAATGCAATATCTGAAATAAATGAATCATCTGCAATTGCCGATCAAGTTTCTGGCGGTGCAAATCACTTACTTGATATTGTCGAAAGTGCTTCAGGCTCAGATGTTGCTGACAGCGAGCAAGTCAAAGCGGCATCTATTTCAGAAACATCGACTGCCAGCGACAGCGAGAGTTCCGAGCAGACGTTATCTGCGGTGTTGTCTGAATCGTCTACCGCTCAAGACTCAGTAAATGTTATTGCTGATCTTGAAGCTAGCATCAGTGATTCCGCGATTATTTTTGACTCTACGGGCTTAGATGACAAGGTTGATGAGTTTGCTATTGCTAGTGACAGCATCAGTTCCAATCAAGGGTTTGGTTCTTTAGTTACTGATTCTGCTACTGCGTCGGATGCAGTCTCTTCAGGCAGTGTGGTGCAAGCTGATGTCAATGAATCTGCAAGCGCGAGTGATGCAAATCAAGGGTCGATTGCTTACTTTGCTGCGGTATTGGAAAGTGCCACCGCTCAGGAATTGTCGAGTTCAGACAAAGTGATTCTTGCAAGCATTTCTGAGGCTTGCTCAGTCAGCGATCAGATCATTACAATTTGTGCATTTGATACGGTAACCATAGAATCCTGCACAATTGTTTCGTCTGCAATCAGCGATGGCGTAACGCCTTCACAAAGTTTCTTACTGTTCTTCGTTTAGGTCGAAAATGGACTCTCAGACTCTCATTAACGGTCTTTTTGGCATTCTGTGCGCTGTGGCGGGATGGTTTTTTCGTGTCCTTTGGGAGGCGCAGAAAGAGCTTCAGAAAGACTTAGGTGATTTGGAGAAGGGTTTACCCCATACTTACGTCTTAAAAATCGACTACCAGCAAGACATCAACGACATCAAAATCATGCTCGGCAAGATCTTTGACAAGCTGGATGGCAAAGTCGACAAATGAGTTTTGAGTCAGCCTTTGACAAGATGATTCAGGACGAAGGTGGCTATGTCCTGCATAAAGTAAAAGGCGACACTGGCGGTTTAACCTACGCAGGGATTGCGAGAAACAAGAACCCGCACTGGCCGGGATGGGGTTTTATCGACAGAGACGAAACCCCACCAACTCAAATGGTCAGGGACTTTTACAAGTCAGAGTTCTGGGATCGCATACAAGGCGACCAACTGAATCCTGTCGTTGCTTCTTCTATCTTTAACTTCGCGGTGAATGCTGGTGTATCTGTGGCTTCCAAACTAGCGCAGATATGCGTTAAAACCGCCCCAGACGGCGTTATCGGCCCTAAGTCCATACAAGCCCTCAACCAAATGAACGAAGAGCTTTTTGTGGCTTCCTATGCCCTTGCAAAGATCGCTAGGTATCGGGACATTGTGATGAGAGACCGAAGTCAGATTAAGTTTCTTTTAGGCTGGATCAATCGAGCGCTCAAGCTGTGAACATCCTCGGTATCTCCTCTGTCGTTGAGTCCGTCGGAAAGGTTATCGGCGACCTTCACACGTCCGATAAAGAACGGATGGAACTTGAGCTTGAGGCAAAAAGAATAGATCAGGCTGTCGACCTCGGTCAGATGGAAGTTAATAAGGTTGAGGCTGCTAATCAGAATCTCTTTGTGGCCGGTTGGAGGCCCGCTATCGGTTGGGTTGGTGCTGGCGCGATGGCCTACCAGTTCCTTCTTTACCCTTTACTTGTCTGGGCGTGGGTCTGGCTGCAAGCTGAGGGTTATGTTCCCAAAGAAGTAAAGCCTCCTCCTATGCTGGATACAGAGGCTCTGTGGGTTATTTTGAGCGGGATGTTGGGGATTGCTGGCATGAGGAGTTTCGAGCGCGTTAAGGGCGTAGTGCCGCCTGCAAAGTCTTAAGTTTTTTTATTTTATATACTACGTTTTTAACATCGTAGGCCTGAATTGATAGCATTTCAGCTACTTTTTTTGGCGAACCATATTTTTCATAGTTGTTGATGATTTGCACTCTAATATCATCAGTCAATTTTGATTTGGTAGAGTTTCTTGCCTGTTGCTCTTTAGTTGCCCATCGACAATTTTCTTTGCGATAAGGACCATCGTTATTTATTCTGTCTAATGTCAAACCAATAGGCCTCGGACTCATATCGGCAATAAAGTTCCTTATGTCATGCCATTGTTCGCATACATAAACACCTCTTCCACCGTAGTTTTTATACTTGTGATGATGTGTTTTATAACATCTTGCCATCATTGAGTGCCATACCGGATAAAGCTCATGATTCCAACACCCGTGTTTAGTATTTGTTTTTGCCGCTTTGGAAATGCCTTTTGATGTATCAAGGACAACGTGTGGGTTTCCGTGTCTATACCAGCGCAAATAATGCTTTTTACAAAAGCCTCTTGCCGTAACGAATGACTGACAATTTTCTATTTTGCAAATATTCATACATTAAGAATACATCATTTTCGTACTTTAGAAAAGTGTAGCTCGGTAAGTTTCCGCTTCACCATTTCCCCAACCTCGTCCCCGTGATGTTTCGCAATCTTTTCTATCAGCGGTAGCCGAGCCGCACGAGGCTTCGATAAAAGCCAGTTAGCCCAATCCGCAACGACATACGGCATAGCAGCTTCATAAGCCTGCGTAATCTCCGATCTATCACTGGACTTCACCGCTTTGATGATCTCCAGCCATTGACCACGCTCTAAAGGCCCGATGCTTTTCAATGGTGTCTGGGCATTCTGTGGAGGGAGGTCTCCAGCCGTGTTCGCGCCAGATTTCCTCGACGGGTCTGAAGGTTCGTGGGGATCGTTGGCTTTCAATCAATTCCTTCCAGTTCATAGCTTCTCCATCAAATTATCTACTTCAGTTAGAAAATTAACAACGTCAGTCTCTAGGCTTTTAATATCCTCTTCAGGCGGCTCAAAACGCACTACAAAGAGCTGTAGTCTTTCGGGCAGTCTAGGATCAAACGAAACGAAATCGACCCACCTGCGACCCGTACAAGCCATCTGTGCCATCATTTGATTCTTGTAAGTTGTCGGCACTTCTCCCGCGGTTAAATAAGAGATATGCGTCGAGGTCTTAGGACACTTTATTTCTATAAGCCCATCCTCGACTAGACCATCAGGGCTTGCAGCGAAATAAGGGATTGTCGGGTGATCGACGATAGCGATTTGTTCTACCCAGCGACCCGTCTTTATTTGATACGCGGCTCTTGCAAGCGGTTCGTTCAGTGTTCCCCACTCCATATAAGAGTTTGTGAATGTCTCGGCTACGGTCCCTGTCAGTCTTTCTGCAAGGATGTCTGCGATGTAGTTCGCTCGTGTAGCTGTTCCCTTTTTAGCTCGCGCATCTGAAACACGGGAAGCTGTCACCTTCCCTAGTCTTGCAAGCCTCCACTCCTCGGTTCCCTGTTCCATCAGAATGCGATCTCGTCATCGTCGTCTTTTCGACTTTTCTGCCCGAGCATCTGGAGAGTCTCAGCAATGATCTCGGTGGTGTACTTGTCGACACCTTGTTTGTCCGTCCACTTCCGAGTTTGAAGCCTTCCTTCTATGTACAACGGCTTTCCTTTTTGAACGTACTTCTCGATGATCTCGGCGAGCTTTCCATAGGCAACAACACGATGCCACTCGGTTTCTTCTTGCGGCTCGCCCTGTTTGTTCTTCCAGCGATTAGTTGTCGCCAACGTGAGATTCGCTAGAGCCGTTCCCGCTTCGGTATATCTACATTCAGGGTCTTTGCCTACGTTACCAATCAAGATCACTTTATTTACTGATGACATCTAAGATTCCTTTTTCAAATAACCAACCAATCGTCTTTCTGTGAGCTTCTTCCCACGCTTGCCTTTTCTCTTCTTTCCCTGCGCCTCCTTGATCTATCTGCATGTGGCATCTGTAGCAGAGCGCAGCGACCCGAAAGTCATGTGCCTTGATACCGGTTCCTTTACCGTCTTTCTGTTGATTAGAGTGAGCCGCGACCACCGTTCCATCCTCGACACCACAGAGACCACAAGGAAGTTCCCTGCAAGCCTCAAGTAGTTTCTTAGATCGCCAGTTCACGCAGTGTTCCTGATGTCTGCTCTCAGATTAGCTTGCTCAGACCTCCAGATCTCGATCCTTGCTTGCGCTGCGATCAGGTCCCACCGTAACTTCTCTTCGATCTCGACGGCTTGCTTAAGCCCGTGTAAGAGTTCTAAATACTCTGGGTGAGCGTAAGCGTCTCTTTCCTGAGCACCTAAAGCTGACTCAAGACTAGCCTTCATCAGGATGGCTTTCTTAGACTTCCTGAACTCTTCTAAATAGACCCGTTGAGCTTTAGCATCGGCGAACTGCCGAGCGTTTTTTAAGATGTAGTCGACGGCTTTGTGAGGGTCTTTCATACGTCTACAAACTGATGAATAGGTATATAAATACAAGGAACAACATCATCAGGATCTCCTCTATCTGTACGACCTCCGGGTAGGATTGGATAACCAACACGAAACGTCCAATACTTCATTGTGTCAGTCCACTGGACAACAAGAACAACCGATCTTTGCGAAGCGTTTTGGATGCTGATGGCAGATCGTAACTTTGCGAAATCCAGCATATAAGTGTTGTAATCAGTCGACTTACAGTTTCTTATTTTTACCTCCACCCATCTGACCAGCTGGCCGTTCTGATAAGCGGCAAAGTCCATTTCGTAGAATTTGGGAAGTCGGTAAATGTCGTAGTTAAAGCGATCAGCAAACGTTTGCGCTACGGCTAACTCTCGCTTTCGATCAAGTTCAGTTTCGTAGACGGGTCTCACAGTTTTAACTCCAGTTTTCGTTTATCTTTTGCCGCTTCAATCAACTTAATCTTTTCAATTGAGTTTTTGTATTTCTTAACAGCATCAGAGAATTCTTGCCTGAGCGTGTCCTTGCTTGCTTTTGCAATCTTCTCAAGATCCTTGTCGAAGTTGGATTCGGACATTACTTCGTGGGTTTGATTCTCACTGTCGTTATCGCCCTCTGTTGGGATGCAAAAGGCCTGCATGAGAGCGTACTTGTAAGCCGCTGACATTGCTTTGTTAGTTGCCTTATCACCAGAGTCCATAGCCTCGCCAATCGTCGATATAACGTGGCTAGAGCCATCTTCGCCGGAGACTAAAGCAAACTCCATCGAGACCGTGACGTAGAACAAAGCAGTCCCAGACTTGTTGACACGCTCGACAACCTGACGGTCTGTAACGCGAGGAAGGATGCACAGCTTATGCTCCGCAAGGATTGGAGCCATTGCGTTATATACATCGTCAATACCGCGAAACTGGTATCTCTGAGCTTCGTTAGTCCTCTGTTTGGCAATCCCTGCTTTGGAGATCGCACTCATCACTTTGCTTATTGCTTCGTAAACTTTCTGCATATCGTTTTATCCTGTAAAAACGTTCTATCTTATGAAAAGGAACATCATCGTCCCAAACAAAATCCCAAAAACTATCGCTGTCAGCCAGTCTAGCAATGAGCTCATCTTCTTCTCTTTCTCTATCGTGTTCATATAGCATCCTGTCAAAATAATAATCTTCGTTCATGTTTTACCTCGTTTCACGACTATATACGCCCTAAAACACAACGCTACAGCCAGCAGACGAAAGGAAGGTTTTACACGATGAGCGGCAAATCACCAACGCAACGAAGCCTAGAAAAACTCAGGCAAAACGGTTATCTCTGTCAGATCGTCGAGAAGTGGAACCCACATGCTCGCATCAGACAGGACCTATTCGGGATCGGCGACATCCTAGCTATCAGGGACACTGAGACGCTGCTGGTGCAGACAACTTCCAGAGGGAATGTCAACGCAAGGATAAGGAAGATTGAGGAATCGGAGCATCTGCCAGCGATCCTTAAGGCAGGATGGAAGATCGAGGTCCACGGTTGGGGCAAGTTAAAAGCCGGGTGGACTTGCAAGGTGTTTGAATTCTGATTTAGACTCAAGGTTGTTTTATCGCATCGGCTAGGTTAGCTACCGAAAAGCAGACTCTTCACCTGCCTGCCGTTTGCACCTCATCAGTGAAGATGACTTTTTGAAGGAAAGTCTTATGCAGATCAAGAACTGGTCGAAGTTTCAGCATTTTCGCGACCGCAAACCACCGTGGATCAAGCTCTATCGTGACATTCTTGACGATAGGGAGTGGCATAACCTTGAGCCAAAAGCCGCCAAAACGCTTGTCATGCTTTGGGTTATAGCTAGCGAGGACGATGGTCGTTTGCCCGACGAAGAAACCTTAGCTTTTAGGCTTAGATTGTCCATTCAGCAGCTGAGAAATGACATTTCAAGGCTAGATCATTGGTTGGTACGAGATGATATCGACTTGATATCAAGTGAATATCAACATGATGCTCTAGAGAGAGAGACAGAGAAAGAGACAGAGAGAGAGGCAAAGAAACTCCCCAAAGCTACGCGTCTGCCCGAAGATTGGATGCCGAGTGCAGACGATCTGGCTTTTATGGCAAAGGAAAGACCGGATCTAAATCCACAGCACGTCATTTTTAGTTTCAAGGCATATTGGCTGGAGAAGAAAGGCCGAGATGCGGAGAAAAGGGATTGGTCACGAGCTTTCAAGAATTGGGTGCTTAGAGAAAAGCGTGGCAATGTAGTTCAAGTCAGCAGCCCTTCAAACATGAACGATCTAAATCGGAGGGCAACGTAATGAAAGGCCACGACTTTGTCAACAACCTCCAGCTTGCAGGCAAACCACCTAAAGCTGTTTTTATCGACTTTGTTGGACAACCGGACGATGACCCGGATTACCCTGTTGTTGTCGTCGATGCTAAAGACCGAGACTTTAGGTGGGTCAGAGGACTACGGGTGCATGTCAATGGAGGAGATCCTGACCACGTTCACCTTATCTTGCAAGCTCTGAAAATATATGCGCCCGCGCGAGTCATCGCCAATTACGGCCCCGGCTTGTACTGGGACTCGGAGGTGGACGCATGATCCTTGAAAACCTCGATTACAAGGCGTGGTACGAGCAGATGGAAGCATCTGTGAAAGTCAGGCCTGCTCAAGATTGTATGGACGATCTCATTGAGGAGATGAGGAATCCATCTGAAGAGCCCAACATTGTCATGCCGTTTGCGAAACTTGCGGACAAGTTCACCTACAGGCTCGGTGAGGTCACGGTTCTTGCAGGGCAGAACGGATCTGGCAAAAGCCTGCTTGCAGGGCAGATCGCTCTGCACCTGATCCATCAAAATCAAAAGGTAGTCATTGCTTCGTTTGAGATGAAACCCGTTCGGACACTCAAGCGGATGGTCAGGCAGTGGTCGCGGATGTCGTTTCCCACAATGCAGGCCCACGAGAAGTTTAAGGAATGGGTCAAAGACCGACTCTGGTTCTACGACGTACAGGGAACTGTAAGCCCGCATCAAGTTCTAGGGGTCGGTGTTTACTGCAAGACGATGTTGGGTTGCCAGCATTACTTCATTGACAGCCTAATGAAGTGCGTGAGAGGCGAGGACGATTACAACGCACAGAAAAATTTTACAGACGAGCTGTGCGGTCTTGCGCGAGATCAGAATATTCACATTCATTTGGTCCACCATATCAGGAAACAGTCGGATGACAACAGAACACCCTCTAAAAACGATTTAAAGGGGTCTGGGAGCGTCGCAGATCAAGTGGACAACGTAATCCTCATGCACAGAAATAAATCGAAGGAGCGCGATTTTGAGGCCAATGGTGTAGTGGATCATTCCATCCCTGATGCCTTCCTATCTTTTGAGAAGCAAAGGAATGGTGAATGGGAGGGCGTTGCGAAGCTCTGGTTCGACAGACAGAGCCAGCAGTACGTTCAGGAAGTTGGGGGATTGCCTACCGAATATCAGCCCAAATCAGCCGACCATCGGTAAACGCTTTGCGGGAAAAAGCAGGCTTACGACAATGGAATTTTACGGAGGCGATATGAATGAACCAACGAAAAAGCTAGCAAAACACCCTAGCTGGCCTTTTAAGCAGACGTTAGTTAAGAGCAAGTGGGTAAAGAAAAACAAAGTCACAAAGCGCGACATTTTGAAAACTATTGAGGAGTCACCATTTTGAACCACACGGAATTAGTTACTGCACTTGCAAAGCCCGGATCAGACATTCTTGACGATTTGAGCCCGGATCAAGCCTTTGTGCTCCACATGACCATCGGAGTCTCTGGGGAGTCTGGGGAACTGTTAGACGCAATCAAGAAGTGGGCGATCTACCAAAAACCCTTAGACATTGACAATGTCATTGAGGAACTGGGCGACATTGAGTTCTATCTTGAGGGCATTCGACAAAAGCTCGGCCTTAACAGAAACAGAATCCTTGAGCACAATATCGAGAAACTAAAAAGGCGCTACGGCACGAAATACACAAATGAGGCAGCACAAAGGAGAGCAGATAAATGAGTCTTACGAGGCTTCAGAAACAGGCAAAGATTGATCGTGGATTAGCCTGTCTTAAATATATGCAGAAACGAATAAGCCCGGTGACGGTGAAAGAGCTGGCCGAGAAGATGAAGATAAGCCCTAAGTTAATTCAAAACGCGCTAATGCCTTTACTAGCCGAGGGCAAGATCACAAGAAGGCTGCTGTCGCATCAATCCTCGGTCGCTAAGAAGATTGGCAGGGCATACGGTTACAACGCAGTCGAAATCAAGTTACAAAACAGAAACAAACCTTTCCTTTGGAATAACCCTTTTGGAATTCAACATGAAAAAACAAGAACCGAAACAAGAGCGTGATTGGGTCAAGGTGTATCTCTACGAGAAGATCACCATCGTCCCCCACTACATCAAGAAGAACGTCTATGTGCTTCCCGGCGGACGTGAGATCAACGAAGAGACATTAGTGGACGCTGGCGCATTTCAAGCAGCGACGTACTTATGGCCGAGATAACTTGCAAAACCCATCCAGATGCACCGCATGGCTTTGATCGCAACGCTTCACATAATGCTGATCGGTATGTGTGTGAGTGCGAGAACTGGGAACCAAAGCCTGTGGCGCATGTTTATCGGATTGAAGCAAACGGTAGACCTTGTGTCGCATGGGACGACGCAAGTGAAATTAAGGTTGGTGCAAAACTTTATGCTGCACCCCGTGAATGGGTCAGTCTGACGGATCACGAAGTTTGGGAAGCGATCGATGACGTGCTTGAGGGTGGTGGTTGGCTAGATGTAGCGAGAGTACTTGAGCAGGCTTTTAAGGAGAAGAACACATGAACGGCGCTGAAATCCAGAGAATGGCGCATAACTTAGGGCTTGTTCACCACACAGATCAGGTCAAATGGTTAGTCCGTCAGATCCTAAAAAAACACAAACCGCTGACCAAAACCGAGAAGATCTACTTAGCCCACCTTACGAAGCCTTATTCGCTTATCGAGTTATCAAAGCACTTCGGCTGCACCACTGAAGGCGCAAGAAAACACCTAAAAGCTCTGATGGCAAAAGGTCTTGTCGATAGGGAGACTCGGTACAAATGGACGGAGGGTAGGCATGGGGCATGGGCGTGGTACTACTTCAAAAAATGAAAGACTACACCGCAGGGCATACGGTCTGGATGACACCCAAAGACAAGACACCACCGTTGGGATCTAAGATGCTTTTACTTAACCCCGGTGGAGTTTGTGTCATCGGTCATTGGTCAGATTGGGCAGTAGCGTGGGCTCCGCTTCCTAAAGTACCTGAGCATATAAAGGAGTTACTGTGAACGACCCGATAAACCCAAAGCACTACAAATCTCATCCATCAGGCATAGAGGTGATCGAGATTACCGAGCACATGAATTTCTGTTTGGGTAATGCAATCAAGTACATCCTACGAGCAGGTTTGAAGTCTCAAGATGCAACCGAGGATCTCAAGAAAGCAGTCTGGTACATCAACCGAGAAATAGAAAGGATCAACAATGGATCTCAAGAAAGCAGCAAGACAAGCCTACATAAACAGTCTGACTCAAGACCTAACTGATTGGGACAAGCTAGAGCTCCAATTACAAGAGATCGAAGAATTGACCGCCGAATTACAACAGCGTAGTGAGGATCTGTTGAGACTAACCGAGGCATTCAAAAAGGGCCTTGATTCAGCAGAATGACCGACTTACAATAAATCGGACTCCTCCCTGTTGGTTAGCCCTCGCAATGAGGGCATTTTTTTAGGCAACGCAATGAAAAAGCACTTTCTGGAAGCCTTGCGAGCAGAGAAACCGGCTAAATACCCCGGCGATTTCATTATGTGCCTACTCCACGGTGTCACCAACGCACACATCCTGCACCTACAATCTAAGTCGTATGCCGAGCACAAGGCTTTAGGCTCTTATTACGATGATCTGGGTGACTTAGTCGATTCAGTGGTCGAGCAGTATCAAGGTCTGGAGGCTAAGATCCTTAACTACCCGGTTGAGTACAGAGCACCAGCAGAGTCAGCCATAGCTGAGCTTGAGTACATGCTTGAGTATGTAAGGGTTTACCGAAGCTCAATGGGTGATGACTCAGCCATTCAGAACAGCATCGACGAGATCGTTGCGCTCATGCAGTCAACGCTTTACAAACTCAGATTCCTAAAGTAATGCCCTACAAAAAGACATCAAAGGGATGGTATTGGGGAAGCAAGGGACCATTCCCCACCCTACAAAAGGCTCAGTCTGTAGCAAGAGCAACATACGCATCAGGATATAAAGATGCCGCGAACACCGAAGCAAACAACCTGTCGAGAGTTAGGTTGCAAGAATCCAAAGGTCAACGGCTCGACATTCTGCAATGACCACGGCGGTTCACTCACGGAAACCAGACGATCATTCAACAAGCTGTACAACACAAAACAATGGAAGCAATTTAGACAGATTCAGCTATCAAAGCACCCGATCTGCGCTCGATGTCAAAGCCTAGGAAAGATCGCACCAGCGCATCACGTTGATCACATCATCCCGCACAAGCAAGACAGGGACAAATGGATGGGCAACCGATTTCAGTCTCTTTGTCACGAGTGCCACTCCATAAAAACAGGGCTTGAAAAGAAAGGCGAAGCTCACGATTATGTGAGGGGCGAGATCATCCCGTTATAATAAATTTAATAAGTTAAATAAAATCGACACTACGCAAGCG
>Ga0222712_10005450_pt1 | contig 12897 bp, 7 predicted proteins | sample C33_657DmetaG_FD_165043 | JGI IMG/M metagenome (GOLD analysis project Ga0222712, IMG submission 165043) | Estuarine water microbial communities from San Francisco Bay, California, United States - C33_657D | ecosystem: Environmental > Aquatic > Marine > Unclassified | place: USA: California...
TGACCGACCGACCGACCGACCGGCCAGTTGTCCGACCGACCGATGGCGGCGCCGACGACGACGCCGACGACGACGACGCCGACGACGACGACGTCAAAGGCGTCACACGCGCCGCATCGTCCCTCGCATGACCGCGCACTGGACGCACGCGATCGCTCGGGCGTTCACCTCCGCGACATCGCGCGACGACCGGCGCGCACGAGCGAGCGAGGGATTACGAGAGCTGTTCGCGCGGCTGACGAGGTACGCGCGCGCGACGCCGAGCGCGAGCGCGAGCGAGACCCTTCCATTGGACGCGCACGAGTTCGTCGTCGAGGAATGCGACGTCGAACAAGTGTGGACGCAAATAGACGCGCAACACGCGCCGGTGTTGAGGCGGTGCGCGAGAGAGGTGGAGGGGTTGAGACGATGGAAAGGGGAAGGCGTCGCGGGGGCGTCGCGCGCGGGAGCGGAGGATGAAGGCCAGGGCGAGAGCGGGGGTGAGGACGAGGACGAGGATGAGGATGAGGACGCAGACGAGGATGAGGATGAGGATGAGGATGAGGACGCAGACGAGGACGCAGACGAGGACGCAGACGAGGACGAGGACGCAGACGAGGACGAGGACGCAGACGAACGCCGCGCGAGAAGCGGGAAGAAATCGAGCGGGAGCGATCGCACGGAGAAGTATTTTAAGAATCCTGGGATGTTTAGCTTGGATGAAATGGAGAACTTTTTAGATGACGCTGAAGAGGATGAACAACGGCGCGTTGAAGGCGAGGGCGACGATGAGAAAGGCAGAGGTGGGGTTGATTCGGAGGACGAGGACGAGGAGCATGATATTTATCGCGACGTGAGAGACAGCGATGAAGACGACGACGAGGACGATGGTGACGATTTGGATGATGCGCTGGCGTACACGGCGAAGCTCGCGGGCGTGAGCGCGAGCGCGCGGGCGAAGACGACAAAAGGCAAAAAGGCCCAGGATCTTATGTTTGCCGATTTCTTTGGAAAAAATCAAGGAAAACCACTCGGAGGTACAAAAGGTGGAAAGCTTGGGGCGTCAAATGAAATGGAATTGAATGAATTGAGCGATGAAGAGGAAGACATGTTCAACGAGCTCGAAGGCGTCGACGACGACGATGACGATGACGAACAGGGCGACACGGATGACGATCTCCAAGGCGAGCTTGAAACTGGAGTTGCTGGAAATCGAGGCATTGAGCGACACGATGACGATGCGGACGAGTACGACGAGGATGAGGATGATGAAGATGACGGCGCGGATGCGATGGCAGTAGGCGACGATGGCGAGGAAGATCTCGACGAATTAGACCGAAAGCTCGAAGCCGATCTGGACGCCGAACTCGAACGCGCTCAACGAGAGGGTGATATGAGCGAGTCTGAAGACGACGATGGTGTTGCACGAGCGCCGAAGTCAGCTTTCCAGCTTCAACAAGAAAAACTCGCGAGGCAAATCGACAAGCTCGAATCCGCAGCGATCGGTGACAAAGAGTGGGTGTTGAAAGGTGAAGCAAACGCCAGGGAACGTCCGTTGAACAGCGCTCTCGAGACCGATTTAGAATTTGAACACGTCATGGCACCGCCGCCCGTAATCAGTGAAGAAATCACGCAAAAGCTGGAAGATATCATCAAGCAGCGCATCATCGAAGGAAGATTCGACGACGTTGAGCGCGTCGAGCCCGTTGAACAACGCGAACGCAAAGAAGCTCCAAAGCTGGACGACGCAAAATCCTCAAAGGGATTGGGCGACGTATACGCCGATGAGTACATGAAGCAAAAAGTCGGCGTCGCTGTCGGGGATAAGGAAGATCCGCTCATTTCCGAGGCACAAAAGCTGTGGGCGATACTATCCTACCGATTGGATCAGTTGTCCCGAACGCACCGAGTCGAGGAGCCGAAGGACATTGAGGAGCGAATTGCGCGCCAACTTGCGAGCCGCGCAGAAGGCAATAAGCTGCCTTTGTCTCTCAACGATGCGCAGCGCGTGGCACCGCAGGAGTTATTTGCCGGCGGCGACGGCAAGGGCGGCGTTCGGGGCTCGGCTGCCGGCGCCATCAAGGCAGACGACGAGCTCACAAAGGAAGAACGCAAGGCTGGACGCGCCAAGCGCAAGAGAAAATCGAAGGCAGTTCGCGACGAGAAAGATCGCGTCAAAAGAAAACGCGACCGCGCACAAGAATCGCAGAACAAGGCAGCGGAAGAGGCCGGTTTTACGCGCAAGGCGCCCAAGGTGTCGATGCTCGCCGCGGCTCCGGCCGGAGGTCGATCAAAGTCTGAATTTTCCAAATCGAGCAAGGTTTTCGGGATGCTTCAAGACGCCAAGGACAGAGACGCGAACGATGCCGCGCGCGGTGGCGTTGCGGCGAAAAAGAGCAAGTCCGACGGCGCGAAGAATCGATCTTCACTCAAACTTTAGATGTAATAGTAGCCAATTCGCATTTAACGACGCAACCGGACGTCCGCCGACGACGTCACAACGAGCCCCGCGCCTCACGCTCGCCAAGATGCCAAGAAGTCAACCCTCTCGCAGTGCGATCGAAGAAGCGTTCTTGTCGCCTGACGATCCCCCCCCATGGGGCGGAAGCGCGCTGAACGAAGCCATTCGTTTGGCTACCCGAATGTCGACACGCACTCAGCTTGAAACAATAGGGCAAAGAGATTGCGCCGATCTTTTGGATGACGTCTACACCAAGGACGAGGAAGATTTTGAATCCAATCTCATTCGAGAGAGCTTCAAACACGGCGTTTTGGTGGACTCGAGCGAGTTTTATGAGCTGTTACTTTCGGAATCGAACGAGTTTCGCGCACGGCGTTTCGTGCTGATGCCGAATTCCACGATGAGTTTGATATTTGGCGTCTTCATGACTCTGTTCACGCTGGGATTCTGCGGACTGGTGGAACCTTTCATAATTGGGTTTGACTACGAAATGCGTCTGACCATCGGCACTCGCGTCACGCCGGCGGCGCTGATTGATTTGCTTGCGGGCATTGTTTTTACGTTGGATATGGTGCTCAATTTCGTGGAGGCCAAGGTTGTCATTTGTAGAGCGACAGGACGGCGAACGATCATTACGAAACCAAAATCGATTGCGCGCGTATATTTGAAAAGTTTTTTTGCGATGGATGCGATCACCAACATTCCGTTCTTCGTACAGATTATAGTTTCGATCGCTGGGGAGAGCCACATTGTTTGGCGCCTGACGCGGCTACTGAGGATAGTACGCCTTTTTAGATTGCTTACGGCACAACACGTATCGACGCTGGAGGTGCTTTTCATGAAATTTTTCGCTATTACGCCGATGGTGATTTACCTCGCACAAATTTTTCTCGAATTCGTGGTGCTCGTTCACGTTGTTGCGTGCGTCTATGTCTATACCGCCCTCGCTGAAGATCGTGAAAACTCGTGGCTTTCTCTCACTGAACTGCACGCTCACGCACCTGATGGTCAGATATACATCACTGCACTATATTTTGCCACGGCTACGATAGCCACGGTTGGTTTTGGTGACGTTGGCGCCGTAAATACCACGGAGCGCGTGGTCATTACGCTTGCGATGTTCATTGGCGCGGCCGCATTTGCGTCGCTCGTCGGTGCGATTTCTTCGTCGATTCAACTGTACTCGCTTCAAGCGGCGCGACAGCGACATTATCGGCAGTTTATAACGCGTGTACATGCGTTCTTAGACCGCCAGCGCGCACCGACAAAATTAAGACGTCACATTCTATCTTACGTGTCCGAAGTCTATCCACGAAGAATGTTTTTCACTGAGAATGAAGACATCCTCAGTATGATGCCTTCAGACCTTCGCGATGAAATGGGGCATCACATGCTTCGGCCGAGCTTGTCACGCGTATTCGGCGAAATGCCTCATGCGTTGAGTCAAAGTTTGGCATCGTTATTTGACATTCAATGCATTGAGCCAGGTGTTGTGTTGCCAAATGCTGGTCCTTTTTTTATCATCACCGAAGGTGCGATAGTAGTCTCATTCGTTCAAATCCCGCATCCAAAAGTAGCCGCTGTGCTTACGCCGGGGAGCGAGTATCTCTCTTATTTTGGCATCGACGCGCTGACGCCTAGAACTCAACGAACGGTGTGCAAAGTGAGTTCGCTGACTGTTTGTGAAATTTGGCGCATCAGAAACGAAACTAAATTCCGACAGCTGCTGTCCCGGCATCCGGAGCTAGTTCGAACGATGATCCGGCGGCTGCAAAATCGAACTGTCTATGACCAGGATGATTTGCTGGACGAACGCGAGCAAGTTTTAAAAGATTTCCTACGCGATTTGAGTGTTGCGAGAGACGTCTGAGTCGTTAGCTTTATCCACTTGGCGAGCCTAACAAGATTTTACGTCACTTAGATGCGTGCAATCTGCGCGCACGAAAACGCATCGAGGGCGACGCAGACGTCGCCCTCGGAAATCTCGCGCGCCAGTATTTCATCCAGGCGCGGTTTTCGAAAGGCTTTGCAGTCGCCTGTTCGTAGGAGGCGTGTAATGAGCCGCGTCGCCGCAGATGGGCCACGAACTTGGGACGGAACGACGCCCCCTGTGCTCAAGAGTAACGTCGAAGGAACGTGGGCGTACGATACGGTGAATCGTCGTTTGCGCGAAGATATTTTAGGACGTATATTTCGCGATAACGCGAACGAGCTGAAGGCGGGAAGTGCCGCTGAGAAAAAGCTACGCGAGCTCGAAAGGGAACTCTCAAGTGCGTCAACGAGCGTCATCACACACATCGTCGACGACGGAGGTCCAGATATCGCAACTTGGCGAGACTTACTTGAACCTTGGATCGGCGTGTCGTGGCTAGAAGCGCCTTGGCTATTAGTTGAGTTTTACTTTTACCGAAGGATTCTCGGCGCGCTGGGCTATTTCGACTCCGCGGCGCCCTTGTTTAATTACGACCCGTTTGCAGTCGATAAGATGAACGGACTTCGAGCTGGCGCATCTGCGGCGGCATCTCTCGCAACCAAGGCGAATGCGTTCGCGAAACGTTGTAAAACAGATGACGAAACGTTACTGGCTGCAGAACTTCGACTCTTTGTCATGGTGGCGTTGTGGGGAAATCGGATGGACTTAAGCATTTGGCCCGAGTCCGGCGCTGGCAACGGCGAGAATAGAGCAAGCGCAGCATTCATGGAAGCTTTATCTGCCGGGGAGAAGTGCTTGCTGTCGGATGATAGTGAAGCCGTGGCGAAGAAACTAGCAACTCGCCAAATGAGAGACGTGTCCATCGTCGTCGATAACGCCGGCTTTGAGCTGACGTGCGACTTAGCCTTAGCCGACGCCCTAGCATCGAGTGGAGCGGCAAAACGCGTAGTTTTGCGTGTGAAAGCTCATCCAGTATTCGTCTCCGATGCTATGGATAAGGATGTACGCGACACTATCAACGCGATGGCATCGAGCAGAGAAGCTGAATCAGCAACCATGGGCCGCCGATGGGCGTCACATCTTTCGTCTGGTGCGTGGATCGTCGCACCGGATTTTGCATGGTGCCAGCCGCAGCCGTTCTGGGCGCTCCCCAAGCGCGTTCACGACGAGCTCAAGGCTTCTGACTTGGTCATCATCAAAGGAGACGCTAACTATCGGCGACTGCTGAACGATTGCGCGTGGGAGCTTGATACGCCGTTCGAAGACGTGGCAAGCTATTTTCCGGCACCAATACTCGCGTTGCGCACATTAAAAGCTGAACTCGGTTGCGGCATTTCGAATGATCGCAGAGCCAACGCGGCGGTCGAAAAAAATTGGATGGTAACTGGAAAGTTTGGCGTCGTCCAGTTCCTTGCAGCCCCAGCGCGACAGTACGCTGTCGCGTCACAAATACATACTGTGCAAACATTCGCCGGCCGTGCGGACGTTACGCCTGGAGAACGTCTAGCCTTGTCGAAAGTTCTCGTTGCTTTGGCGAATGCGAGCAAAGAGCTCGCGACGGCGCTCGAATGTGCGCCGCTGCGAAGCGCTACGCTTCTAGGCGCTTATGGCAACGACAAGAACGCGTCTGGTGATGCGCAACAGAAACTCGATGTTTACGCAAACGATATTTTCAAGCGACGACTCGCGGAGTGCGGTGCTGTACGATACTACGCGAGCGAAGAAGAAGATGTCCCGGTTTTGTTATGCGAGTCGGGCGAATACGTTGTGTGCATCGACCCTCTCGACGGCTCGAGAAACATCGACTGTAACGTGCCCGTGGGAAGCATTTTCGGCATCTACCGCGCGATCGACGACGCCTCTGCTGAACGCAACGCTATGCAAGCGGGGATTCGTCAAGTGGCCGCGGGATATGCTCACTACAGTGGCGCCACAACGCTCGTGCTGGCGTGCGGAGACGATGGCGCAGCAGTGGAATACGCTCTTCGCGATGGCGAATTCGTCGTCGCCAATTCACGCATGAAATGCCCCGAGCGCGGACAAGTTTATTCGCTCAACGACGCTCGATTCGATGATTGGCCCAACGGCTTGCAGTCCTACATCACGGACGTCCGAAACGGCCGCGGCGAAACTGGAAAGCAATACTCTAGTCGATACATATGCAGTCTAGTGGGCGATTTTCATCGCACTTTGATTTACGGCGGATGGGCGGGCAATCCCAGACCTCATTTGCGTATCGTTTTTGAAGCTGCACCGCTCGCGTTCGTCGCGCGCGCCGCCGGCGCCGCATCTACGGACGGCGTCACCGACGCCCTCAAACTCGTTCCCACCGAGTTGCACCAACGCTCGCCACTCTTCCTCGGCTCCGTCGAAGACATCGCCGAACTCGTCGCGCGGGGCGACGTCCAACAAGATGCCTCTAAATCATACACCGTGTAATACCGCTAAAATCTAACTACTAAAACTAAACGCCGAGAAAGAGGGAATCCCGTAACCGCTAGAGTACTAAATTCAACCTTCGTCTCGCGTCTTCGCTATCTCGACGCCGCTCGCCCGGCGTCGTACCGCGCTCGCGTCTCCTCCGACGCGAACGCGCGAACGCACGCCTCCAGCCCTCGCTCTCCCGCGCGTTTTCCTCTTGGCTCTTCGTACACGAACCCACACGCGCTCGAGGTGTAAAACCCAATCAGTGTTTCCTCGCAATACGCGCTCACGACGTCGGCCCGTAACTCGCGAAACGCGTACTCTCGCGCTCGCGCGACGAGCGTTTTCCCGTACCCACACCCGCGCGCTTCGGGAGCGACGAGCACGAGCTCCATGAGCACGTTCGATGCCCATTCATTTCCATACATCGCGCACGACCGGCGCAATTCCACGCACCCGATGACGTCGTCCAAGCCGTCGTCTCCGGCGTCCGCTCGCGCGCGAATCATCACCAACCTCCTCACGCCGTCTCGATCGACTTCGCGCGCGAACGCATTCGCGCTCGAAGTGCGATCGTCATACGCGCGTAAAATCAACTCTTTCGCATTCGCGCGCGCGTTCGAAGACGACGCGCATGCGGGTTGCACGATGACGCGTTCGCGCGCGAGCGTCATTGTGCCGCTTCGTAGCCGCCATGTCCCTCCCCGTGCTGAACATAAACGTCGGGATCTTAGGTCACATCGACAGCGGGAAGACGTCGCTGGCCCGGGCGTTATCCGACGTCTTCAGCACGGCGTCGCTGGATAAGCACCCACAGAGCGCGGCGAGAGGGATCACGCTGGATTTGGGCTTTAGCTCGTTCGTCGCGGACATCCCATCGAGCGCGCAGGAGGTCGTGCGGGAGACGTATTCGCGCGCGCAATTCACCTTGGTGGATTGCCCTGGACACGCGAGCTTGATAAAAACCGTTTTAGGCGGGGCGAGCATAATCGATTTGATGATTCTGGTCGTGGACGCGAAGAAAGGGGTGCAGACGCAGACGGCGGAGTGTTTAGTCGTGGGCGAGATCACGAGCGATCGCATGGTGGTGGTGATTAATAAGATCGACGTGTTCGAGGAGTCGGTACGAGAGGAGAAAGTGCGCGCGCTGGCGGAGAAGCTTGGGAATACGTTTAATAAAACCAAGTTTAAGGGGTGCGCGATGTTGCCCGTGAGCGCTCGGCCGGGCGGGGCGGATTCGCAAGCGTTGGACGTCGATGAAACGCCGCCAATCGGGATGGACGCCCTGAAAGCGACGCTCCTGGGGTTAATACCCGAGGTCAGCGCGAAGCGCGCGAGCGGAGGGGCGTTTTTGTTCGCCGTCGATCACTGCTTTCCAGTGAAAGGGGTGGGGACGGTGCTCACGGGGACGACGCTTCGCGGCGGCGCGTGCGTGGGAGATTCTATAGAAATCCCGCATTTAAAGGTGGAAAAGAAGATCAAGTCGATGCAGATGTTTAAGAAACCGGTGGATTCGTGTGTAAGAGGGGATAGGCTGGGGATTTGCGTCGCAGGTCTCGACGCGAAGGACCTCGAGCGAGGATTAGTGTGCGCGCCAGGGACGGTGCCGACATTTCACGCCGCCATCGTAAGCGCGCGAAAGATTCGTTTTTTCAAGAGCGCCATTCGCGGTGGGTCGAAATTACACATTACCATAGGCCACTGCACCGTGATGGCGAGCGTACAGTTTTTCGGCGACGTTCCGAAGAGCGGCGAAAATGCCCTCGCCGAGGGATTGCGAGACATGTCGCTGGACGGCTCATTCGACGCAAAGAAAGAGTACAAGTTCTGCGAAGAGCTGCTCACCGAGGCAGAGGCGAAAGCGATAGGCGAGGATAAAAGCAAGGCAAATGACTCCGACCCTCAGGCGTTCGCCAAATACGCGCTGTTGGAGTTTGATCAACCGATTACGGTGCCGACGGATGAACTGTTCATTGCGTCTCGGTTGGACTCAGATATTCATCAGAATACGTGTCGATTGGCGTTTCACGGTCGCATGCTTCGACACATTAACACCGAGCAAGAGCCCGATTTCATTCGCGGACTTCGTGTGTTCAAAATGAAATCCCGCGAAGGTTCTATCGAGCGCATTCAAGACGAGCGCACCGTTATCGGCAAAGGCATGTTTAAGAAAGAATCCGATCTCACTGCTTTCACGGGAATGAAAGTGTGGACGTCGAATAACGAGTGCGGGATCATCGAGGGCGGATTCGGTAAGAGTGGTAAGTACAAGGTGTACTTTTCGAACGGCATCAAGGGCGAAGGCTCGGGTAAGCTCGTGATGCGCTTTAAAAAGTACGTCTTCCTTAAAAACGGCGAGAACAAGATGGACCAACGTGGTTTGGAGTGATGGAGTTATGTAGAAACGGGTCGAAACATTACAAGATTTACATTCGTATCCCGCGTAGCGTGTAGAATACAGCTCTAGAATTCAACAAGTGAACAATTTCTATTGAGGAATGGCCAGCTTGTTAGCAAAATCGCCGATCAAATTTCCAACGCGTTGGCCGATTTTATCCGCCGACGTTGGGGTCTCATTCTTTTTCGCAATTTTTCGAAGCAAAGAATTAATGCTCTTTCTGTTGTTGATGAGGTCGGACAGCAAGTCTGCAAACATTTGGCGAATCCTGCGCTCGGCTTCGAGGAGTTCAGCTTCGGCTTCGGCGCCCTCCGGCGACTTTGTTGCGGTCGCCGCGTCCTCCTTGCTCAAAATCAAAATCTGCGCCTCGGCAAGCAAACACGCCAATCGATTGTCGCTGACGCTCAAAATCTCGTGCGGGTCCCCGCGCGCTTGTCCCCGCATCCCGCTCGCCTCTTCCATGAGCAATCTCTCGTACGTGCAATCCTGAACGCGGCTTCGCAACGCGCTCGCCTCGCGCAATACCGCGTTCAGCGCCGCGGCGCGCTCCTTCGCGCTCACGATGTTCGCCTGTTCATTCTCATCCACGAGCGCGCGCTCGAGCTGCTTTCGCAGCGAACGGATTTCTTTGCTCAGAATTTTCTTCTCCTTCAACGCCGTCGCCTCCGTCGCCTTCGTCTTCGCGTCCGCCGCCGTAGCGAGCGCTCGCGCGTCGTGCAAACACTCCCGCGTCGCGCGCAGCTCCTCCTCCAGCGTCCCTATGTCCGCGCGCGCGCGCGTCACCGCCTCCACCAATTGTTGTATTTCCCCGTCTTTATTCATGCGTTCGGTGCGATCGCAATCCGTCGATTGAGGGATACGTTCGCTCTCTCGACCGATCGCCGTCGTCGTCGTCGTCGCCGTCGTCGTCGAGGTCGTCATCTCCTTCCCTTCCTCCTCTCTCGCGCGCTTCATCGCGCGCTCGCACTGTCTCAATCGCACGAACGCCGCTAACGCCTCCGTTTTCGCGCACTTTTCGCTCGCCAACAGTTCCCACAACCAACGCTCGAGCGCGACGCGCCGGCGCTCGACGCGCTCGTCGTCGAGCGCGCGCGAGCGAAGAAAAAAATCTCGCTTCGGCGCCTCGGGAACGTCGCGGCCGTCACCGAGTTCGCGCGCGATGTCCGCGCGCAAGGCGAGGAACTCGCGAAAGCGCCGCTTGGTGATGCGTTCGAACGCGCGCGGCTCGGTCGCGCGCGCGGCTCGGTCGCGGTCGCGGTCGATGACATTTTCTTCCCGCGACGACGTCACGCAGCACGCGACGTCGTAGACGATGTATGATTCGCGCTTGGAGTCGCTCGAATCAACGCGCGCGCTCGCGCGAGGGATGGTGAGCCAGAACTCGCCCATGGCTCGGTTCGTCGCGAAGTGACGCGACGCGAAGGCGAAGGCGACGGCGAGCGCGCGTTGGATCGGCATTAAGGGGCGACTTGGTGATCGAACGGCGAGGCGAGGTTTTTGAGAGATTGATGATAATCGACGGCGAAGGGCGTCGCGGGAAAATTGGTCGTCACGCGGCGAGCGCGGCGAGTCGCGCCTCGGCGCGACGAGTGATGCACGCCTGGCGGTAGTGCGGATTCAAGCAGTTACGACAGACACCGCATTTCTGGCGTCGAGAGACGATGGGAAACTCTTGGACGCGTTTTCGTGAGCCATCTGAAGGGCCGACGTAGGCACGCTTAACGCCGTTCTTCGTCGACGTGGTCGTCTTCAGTTTACCGCGGAACATGCGATTGAACTGCGCGAGTAGCTGACCTTCGACGGAATCCGGCGCGGCTGTCTCCACGAGATTCGCCAACGCCGGACTATGCGTCACAGACGGCGGGAGGACTGTCGTCGGCGAAAGAGGCTGCATCCCGCCAACGGGACGACCGTTCTTCGTCAACCGCGGCGGTTCGGGCTCGAGCGGGCGCTCGAGCCAAGCTTGTTGAGGGAAGAACGGGCAGAGCCATCTGGGCAGAGGTCGAGGATTGCGAGTGTGTCGATTCCATGCGCGAACGCAAATGCGCTGGTTGGCGAACGCGCTCGTGATTTGCGCGCGACCCATGCCTCGAGTGATGCTCGTTATCGACGCTCCGACGAGAACGCGAACGCGTTTGCACTTTGCAAGCTGGCTCTTGTGCACGTGCACGGGCGCGATCGATGAAACTTCATCCAGAAAAACTTCCTGTGTAGAAGAGCAGGGTTAGTTTGCGATGATCGAAAACGAAACGTGAGAATCGTACGTTGACTTGAAAGTATGTGCCGTGCAAAGGAAATTTGCACCCCATGGCGCCTCGACAAGACACAAAAATGGCGCATTCAATGAACTCATTCGTTACTTTCTCCAAAGGTGGCAGGTTTACATCGGTTGACGTCATTAAGCATCCGTGCGCGTTTATTTCGCCGCCGAGCGCTTCGGTGAGCGCTTTTGGAAGCATTTCAGGTGGCACAGACCAAGCCATGGTTTCCACGCGTTTTTTGCTGGCGTTGATGACTGCCTCACTGAGCTCCATACCAGTTAATCCTTCTTCACGCGCTTCTTCAGGTTCGCGATCCGCGAGCTGTATCATTTCTTCGAGTTCGGCTTCGATGTTCTGCTGATACACGTCTTCGGTCGAGATGTTCAACGCAACTTTTCGGGCTGCAGTGATGTACTGAAAAGCAACCGTCGCACTGGGATGCTGATTTTTGTCTGGGTGCACGACTCGCGAGAGACGCACGTATGCCAGCGTGATGTCGTCGCGGGACGTCATTGCGCTGAGGAGCAGTACGTTCGTCGCATCGGAACCGTTGGGGCGACCCTTCTTGTCCCAAACTTTCCCAGCGGCAATTATGGCGCTGAGCAGTGCTGATGAATCGTTCATCTTCTCGAGATTTTTGTGCACGTTTGAGATCTTACGCGGCTGTTCCGGGGCAAGATCTTCGATGTCTTCGTCGATGTGCGGCCGAGCTTGCGCTTCGGGTTGCAATGACGATAGTCCGGAGTGTCCATCAGGGCGATCGACGCACTTTCCGCCTTGTTTCGCGTATTCGCAAATGTCCCGAAGCGGGCACGCGCCACAGTTCGGCAGGCGCTTACCACAGAACACCTTTCCAAGCGTGATCATGTGATAGTGTAGCTCGTACAATAGCTCGACGCTGAAAGAGTTCAAGCGCTCTCGCAAGAACGTGTACACGGCTGGTTCAGGCGCGTACTGCGAGAGCATCTCGAGCGCGGTTTCGCTCTCCAGTGGCACCCAACCCAGACGCGCCATTATACGACCGACATTCACGTCCACTGGAAAATCAGTTCGATGAAGGGCAAGTAACAGTACGCAGGACGTCGTTTTCACGCCCATTCCATCCAAAGCCAGAAGGTACTCGCTGGCATCCTTCGTAGGTGTGTCACGCAGAAATTCCAGTGAAAGAATGCCACGTTGCTCCAAAATGCGTTTAAGGATCCCTTTGATTCTTCTGGCCAACATCCAATGCATGCCTCGAACTCGAATACATTTCACGATTTCAACTAACGGTGCTTCTGCGACGGCGTACCAGTTCACTTGATCTCGAGTGTGTTGCGTAGGCGGAGGATCATGTCGAGCGATGACTGAGGCGATGATTTCCTGTTGCGACCGAAAGTCTCCATCAGTCGCACTCTTTGGATTAGGATTAGTTCGATTTTCATCCTTCGACATCTTGACG
>Ga0222712_10005451_pt1 | contig 12897 bp, 13 predicted proteins | sample C33_657DmetaG_FD_165043 | JGI IMG/M metagenome (GOLD analysis project Ga0222712, IMG submission 165043) | Estuarine water microbial communities from San Francisco Bay, California, United States - C33_657D | ecosystem: Environmental > Aquatic > Marine > Unclassified | place: USA: California...
TCGCGGCAGTGAACACATTGCCCTCGGCATGGAGTACTCCGGCTGGGCACCACAGCCGCTCCACCTCTACGGCGAACCAGCAGGTGTAGCAGCGATCCTGATGCACGGGATCAAGCCACGCGCCGCTTGGGTCCCCACGCCGATTGGCGGCGATCCGGTGCTTGATCTCCACTACGAGACGGAGAAGATCAACCCGATGCTGCGCATGGGCGTAGATCGCGCCACGTTCACTCCATATGTTGGTGAGTCGGCGGCACTCGTTGCGCCGCTCGTCCCTGCCGACGCGCCATCACTGAATCGTCTCTATCAGCTCGGATTCGCCGCATGGCTCCCACCACTCGCCGTGGCGGAGGGGCTCTATCGCGGCATTCATCGCAACGGCCGACTCGTAGCGGCGGCGGGGACGCACGTAATCGGTCGTCGCGAGCGCATTGCGGTGGTGGGGAACGTCCTCACCGCGTCGGGATTCCGCGGCGCTGGGTACGCGCGTGCCACCACCTCAGCGGTGACGGCGGGACTGCTCGAGTTCTGCGACGAGGTGGTGCTCAATGTGCGCAGCGATAACAGCGCAGCGATTCACGCCTACGCGTCGCTCGGCTACAGCGTGAAGGCGGAGTTCGAAGAGCGACTCGTGATCCGTCGCAGCAGCATCTCCATGCCGCGCTTCCTGCGCCGCATCTTCGGTAGCGCCTAGCTCCACGACCGCCTAGCCGCGGTTCGGCCCGACCTCTACGATGCCCATATGAGGAGCAACGAATGAGCGTAAAACCGTACGCGGTGATCTTGGCGGGCGGAGGGGGGACGCGCCTCTGGCCGCTCAGCAGCCCTGAGCGCCCGAAGCCCTTCATTCCACTTGTTGGCGGGAAGACGCTTCTCGCCGCCACCGTTGACCGACTCCTTCCGCTCATCCCACTCGAAGATATCTACGTGGTGGTTGCCGCATCGCAGCTGGCGCTGGTGCGTGAATCACTCCCAGCGTTGGAGCAGAGCCACATCATCACCGAACCGATCGGTCGCAACACCGGACCCGCCGTTGCACTCGCCGCAGAACGCATTGATCGCGCTGATGACGCGGTGATGCTCGTCCTCCCGGCCGATCACGCCGTCTTGCAGCCAGAAGCCTGGCGCAGCGCGCTCACCGCGGCGATCGCGCTGGCCCAGAGCGAGCCGACTGCACTCGTCACACTCGGCGTCACACCAACGCATCCGTCAACTGGATTCGGCTACATCGTGGCGGAGGGGGAGCGCGTCACGCGCTTTACCGAGAAGCCCGACGCCACTACGGCGCAGCAGCTGATCAGCGGCGGCGCGCGCTGGAACGCTGGAACATTTATCTGGCGCCGCGCAGCGCTGCGTAGCGCGCTACAGACCTTTGCCGCCACAACGCTCGCAGGGCTGGCCGACTACGCCACGATCACGCCAGTCCCCATTGACACGCTGCTGATGGAGCCTGCCGCGGCGGCGGGGCTGGTGCGGACGCTCGCCCTGGAGTGCGGCTGGAGCGACATTGGCAACTGGAAGGCGCTGCGCGCGCACCTCACGGCGAGTGGCGAGGCGGATGCGAACGGCGCGATCAGCATCACCACGCCGAGTGGGAAAGTGGTCATGATTGACGCCACGGGTGCGGCGCAGATCCGGACCGGTGCGTCGGTGATCCGTATGAACCTTGAACAAATGAGCGATACAGAGATTCGCGCCGCGGCAGCGGCCGAGAGGAGCTAATCATGGGTACTGGCGAGCCAACGAAGATCCTCTTCGGCACCGACGGCTGGCGCGCCAAGATCGGCGATGAGTTCACTTTTGAAAACGTTCGCCGCCTTGCAGAGGGTGTGGCACGCGTTGTGGAGCAGGACGGTGCAACGGCGAAGGGCGTGGTGATCGCCTATGACCGCCGCTTCGGCTCAGAGGATTTTGCCGTCACCGCCGCTGAGATGCTGCTCGCCCACAACATCCCTGTCGCCTATTCCACCACCGCCGTCCCAACGCAGATGGCGTCGTATGAAGTGGTGGAGCGCGGCGCTGCGATGGGCGTGGTCATCACCGCAAGCCACAACCCGTGGATGGATAACGGCTTCAAGGTGAAGGCGCCGTCAGGTGCCGCCGCAGGACCAGAGTTGCTGAAGCGCATCGAGACGGAGATTGCCGCAACGCGCGGACCAGAGTTGATCGGCCGACCATTTGCCGACGCTGAGGCGGCGGGATTGGTGGAACGCTACGACCCGTACCCTGGCTACAAGAAGTTTGTGGAGCGCAATCTTGACCTTGCGCAACTCGCTGCACAACCGCTCAGCATCATGGTCGACCCGGTCTACGGCGCGGGCGCTGGCTGGATCGGCAGACTGCTTGCTGGTGGGAAGTTGCGCGTTACGGAGATGCGCAGTGAGCGCAACCCGTGGTTTGGCGGCGTGAATCCAGAACCGATTCGTCCGCACATTGATCCGGTCCTTGATGCGATGCGCGGCGGCGGTTACGACCTCGGCCTCCTGCTTGATGGCGACGCGGATCGCGCGGGCGCCGTCACCGAGAAGGGAGAGTTCATCCATCAGCTGCAGGCGTTCGGACTCCTCGCCTATTACATGCTCGAACATAAGAAAGATCTGCGACCGATCGTGAAGACGGTGAACGAGAGCTCCATGGGGGAGCGACTCGGCGCGCACTACGGCGTGGAGGTCTTCGAGACGCCAGTCGGCTTCAAGTACGTGGGGCCGAAGATGATTGAGATGGGCGCCTCCATGGGCGGCGAAGAGTCCGGGGGCTACGGCTTTGCCATGCACCTCCCTGAGCGTGACGGGATCTTTGCCGACCTGCTCATCCTTGACCTCCTCGTCCGCGAGCGTGCCCTCGGCCGCAAGAGCATGAGCGAGGTGCTCGCGCATGTGCAGTCGATCGGCGGTGAATCCCACTATCTGCGCATTGACGTGCACATCCCACGCGGCGAGTACCCCGCAGTGATGGAGCGACTTGCGACCAACCTTGTTGCCACGCCGCCGAGCACGCTCGGCGCACACGCCGTCCGAGCCGTCCCGCTCAGCACCAAGGACGGCGTGAAGTTCTTCACCGCTGACGAGAGCTGGCTCCTGGTTCGCTTCAGCGGTACCGAGCCACTCGTGCGCGTCTACGCCGAAGCGACCAGCGCCGCGCTGCGCGATGAGCTCCTCGCAATTGGCGAGAAGCTCGCCCGCGGTTAGCGCGCCCAGTCCCAGCCGAGCAGCGCAAGGCTCCCCGCAGCAAGGTGTAGCTCAAACGGCGTGCCGTCTGCGAGTGCTCCACGCAGCCGCCAGGCCAACTCGCGCGGCGCGCTGAGATCCTCTTCGTCGCCCGCGTCAATTGCTGGTGCAACCCAACCGAGTTTCGGCGTGCCGCTCAACGCAGCACCGCTCGGCACGAGAAGCAGCGCAGCAGTCTTTGCCGTCGCAGCAGTAGTGGTGCGTGCTGGCGCTGGCGCAAGCGGCGCCTCATCAATAGCGATGCCAACAAGCGCGCCACTCACAGAGAGCGCGACGCGCGTCCCGTCACCAGGGACTGCAACCCCGTTCACGGTTCGCCCCCATGTGACGACGCGACGATCTCCGACGGCGCTCACAACCGGCGTCCCACTACCGAGTGGAAGCGTGAGTGATGCCAGGTGCAAGATGGCACGGCTTACCAACGCTGTGTTGCTCATCACAGTACCGCCGAGTGGCACACTGCTGCGGGAGATGGAGCGCAGTTCACCACTTGGTGTGCTCTGGATACTGAGTAACTCAAGGCCCGAACTATCCAGAAGCCGCTGTTCAATGCGCACCTCACCACTTTCCAACGTGATGATCTGTGATGGCGCAGTGGTCAGCCCCGCGAGCGCAAGCGGCTCAAGGAGTCGCCCCGCGATGGCGGTGATCGGCCGGATGGAGGCGGCAGCATCAATCGCGTTGACTCCACCGCCGGGATCGCTGCTCGGCGCAATGGCGCGTGTCGGCGCGCTGCACGCAGCGAGAGTGAGCAGTGTCAGCGCAAGACCTGCGCTCATGCGGCGGTAGGAGCGTGTTGGACTAGACATATCGAGGACCTCCAGGCGGAGTGGGCGAGTTGGACGGCGCGGTTGGGATCAGGTTGTAGTTCCCCCACCACTCCGGAGTGAGATCGGCGGGGGAGAAGCCGCTCAGCAGACCGCGATCGAAGGCGGCGCCAGCTGGAAGGCCACTACGCACGGCGCGCCAGAAGTGTTGTTCAAATCGCACGATGCCACGCACCCACGCAACGCCTGCATAGCCGAGGTAGAAACTGCGCGGTCCGAGCGCGCCCGGGCTCACCTTCTTCATCGCAATGCCAAATGCGGCGGGGAGTTTGGAGGCGCGCTCGCCGTTGTGGCATGTGGAGATCACCGCAAGGATTAGGGGCGCAGCACTCTGTCGTACCGCGAGAATTTCTGGCGCGATCACGGTCGGCGCGTTACTGCAGGAGCCAGCATCAACGCGGAATCCAGACGAGCGTCTCCCTGCCACTGCATCCCAATAGTGATCGCCATGCGAGTGCACATAGAGCACGCCGACTGGCGCAATCTGTTGCAGCGCTTCGCTTTGATTGAATTGCGGACCAACCACCTGGTCAACCGACCAGCCGAGCGCGCGAAGTGCACTGCTCGCCTGCGCCGCGAGCCGGTCAGGTGCCGTTGAGGTGAAGCTAACGCAGGGTTGATTGAAGGCGGTCCGATTGGCGAGCACTGTGGCGGTAGAACTTGGCGTCGCCGCAAGTGACGCGGCGAGTAGGAGCGGTACGAGCATGCTGCCTCCTCTGGCGGGAGGCGGAGTGAGAGCGTCGCAGGCGGCGTGTAGCGATCCCGTATCGCGAGGAGCGCACATGCCGCGCGGCTGCTAGGATCCCGCAATCAACGCCGCGTGGACGCGAAGCTGGTGAGATTCCAGCACTGTCCCGCAACGGTTATTGGGAGTGGCTCCTCTGGAGCGGCTCACATAAGTCCGGTCGCCGGACACGCGGCATAGGAAGGCTATTCGCCCTCGAGGCAAGGGAGGAAGCATGACGGCTTTCGCACGCACGCAACGTTTCGCTACTGGAGTTCTCCTGGCAGTTCTGGTGATCGGCTGCGGCGGCTCCGAAGCAAGCCCCTCAGCAAGTGGCTCAGAGAGCCCAGGGAACAATCCCCCAACGAGTGAGGCGGCCTTTCCGCGCACGCTGATTGATGACGTGGGCGACTCCGTGACGATCAGTGCCGAACCGCAGAAGATCGTGGCGCTCACGCCAGCGAGCCTTGAGACGCTCGCAGCACTCGGCCTCGCCGATCGCGTGGTGGCCGCGGCGGAGTGCAGCTGCACACCTGATGCGCTGAAGAGCATCCCAACGGTTGCCAACTATTCAGGGGTTGATGTTGAGGCGATCGTGGCGCTGGAGCCAGATCTCGTCTTCGTTGCCGCGCCGCCCTTTACGCCAGAGGATGCAATCAGCGCACTGCGCGCGGCGAACCTGACCATCGTGACGCTGAACCCCACCTCAATCATTGGCGTGATGCAGACTATTCAGCTGATCGGTGACGCGGTCGGCGCCACCCTCCCCGCTGCGGATCTTGTGGCAAGCATCGAGGGTGAGATCACGGCGCTCGTGAGCCTCGTTGATGTATCTGTGAGTCCAAGCGTCTTTTATGAGATTGATGCCACGTCGGCGATCTATGGCCTTGCGCCAGATGATTATGCGGCGGAGTTGATCACGCTCGCTGGCGGGACGCCGGTCACCAGCGGAAGCTCTGGCGTCTACGAGATCTCGCTCGAGGCGCTGATCGCCGCCGCCCCCGAGGTGATTCTGCTCGGCGATGCGGCGTATGGCGTGACGCCAGAGGCGGTGGCGGCACGGCCCGGTTGGTCGAGCATCCCCGCCGTGAAGAACGTATCGATTCGTGGCGTTGATGGCGATCTCATCACCACACCAGGACCACGACTCGCGAGCGCACTCGCGGCGCTGATTCAGGCAATCAACCCAGCGATCACGCTGCCGTGACCTCTCCGCGACTACTCGTTGGCGGCGCACTGCTGCTGAGTGGAGTTGCGGTGCTTGCGATCGGGTTCGGCTCGGTTGCGATCGCGCCGGGCGATGTGATCAGCATCCTTGCGCGCCAGCTCTTCGGCGTAGATGTTCCTCCCTTTATCCAGAGCGCTGGGGCAACGTCGATCGTGATGGAGCTGCGACTCCCGCGCATCCTTGCGGCGATCCTGGTTGGCGCGGCGCTCGCCGTTGCGGGGGGTGCGTTCCAGTCACTGCTGCGCAATCCACTCGCAGATCCGTACGTCCTTGGAACGAGTAGCGGCGCAGCACTCGGCGCGGCGATCGCCATTCTCTTGCCGATCGGTTGTGTGGCGTGGGAGTTGGGCGGCGTGCAGCTCGCCGCGTTTATCGGCGCCCTCGCATCTGTTGGGCTCGTTTGGCGCGTTGCGGGGATCGGCTCCGGTGAGGAGCGGATCGCGAGCGTGCTCTTGGTTGGCTACGCCGTTGCTTCGCTTCTTGCTGCGGCGCTCTCACTGGTGATGCTCGCCAGTGGTGCGAACCTGCGCGCGATCTTCTCGTTCTTACTCGGTGGCTTAGATGGCGCAACCTGGCCACGCCTCGCCGCCGCGGCACTCCCACTCATTGCCGCCACCGCGCTCCTCGCACTGCGCGGTCGTGCGCTCGCCGGATTCTTGCTTGGTGACGAAGCGGCGCAGCACCTTGGCGTAGATGTGCGACGCGAGCGCAGGATCGCCGTGGCACTCGCCTCGCTCGCAACCGCCGCCGCCGTGGCGCTCGCCGGGCTGATCGGCTTCGTTGGACTCGTGGTTCCGCACCTTGCGCGACTCGCCGTTGGTCCCGATCCGCGCGCCGTCCTCCCACTCTCCGCCATTGGCGGCGCGCTCCTCCTCCTGCTTGCCGACACGATCGCGCGCAGTATCGGCGTCCCTGTTGGCGTGATCACCGCACTGATCGGCGCACCGTTCTTGCTCTGGCTCCTGCACCGCGCGCGCACCGGATACGCGCTATGAGCGGGTACGCGCTGTGAGTACCGAGTTCGCCATGCAGATCGATCCGAGCTATGAGCTGATCGGCGCGCGAAACGTGCGCGTGGAGATTGGCGGGAAGTTGATCCTGGACGAGATCAACCTGAAGATCGGCGTGGGGGAGCGCGTGGCCATTGTTGGCGCCAACGGCGCTGGGAAGACGTCGCTCCTGCGCGCGCTGAGTGGCACGCTCCCCGTTGCATCTGGTGAAGTGATCCTCTGCACCGAGCCACTCAGCGGCCTGAGTCGCGCCACGATCGCGCGCTCCATTGCGGTGGTTGGTGCGGATCTCGTGCTTCCGTTCGCTACGCGTGCAGATGAGCTCGTTGCGCTCGGTCGCCTGCCACACGGTCGTGGCCCGAGCGGACCAACGGCGCATGACCGGGAGCGCGCCGCCGCGGCGCTGGAGCGCGTGGGTGCGTCACACCTTGCTGCGCGCGACGTGCGCACCCTCAGTGCTGGCGAGAAGCAACTCATCGCGATTGCGCTCGGCCTTGCGCAAGAGACGCCGATCTTGGCGCTCGATGAACCAACGGTGCATCTGGATCTCAAGCATCGCGTGGAGATCGCCGATCTCTTGGTCTCACTCGCAGATCGCGCACGCACCGTGGTTGCCATCTTTCATGAGATCGACATGGTGCGACAACTCTTCCCACGCGTGATCCTCATGAAGTCGGGACGAATAGTTGCTGACGGTTCGCCAGAGAGTGTCCTCACCGTGGCGCGCATTGCCTACGCGTGGGGGATTCCGCCGGAGCGAGCCTCGCGCCTCTAGCGCTTGAACTTCGCGAGTGGGTTCCTGGTCACGGCCAAGCGAAGCACGATCCACGCAGCCTCGATCGCAATGCCAAGGGTCATCTTGCTCCGCCCAACCTGCCGCTCGCGGAAGGTGATCGGTACCTCATTCACCACCCCGCCAACCTGTACCGCCCGGTAGGCCATCTCCACCTGGAAGCCATACCCGCTCGCGACCGTTGAGCTACTTGAGAGGTGCTGCAGGAGCGCGGGGCGCCAGGCGCGATAGCCACTGGTGGAATCCTTGATGCGGACCCTCAGAAGGAGGCGCGCATAGGTGCTACCAAATCGTGAGAGCCGATTGCGCCAGCGGCTCCACCCCTCGGTGGTGCCACCGTCAATGCGACGGGAGCCGATTACTAGGTCAGCAGCGCCATCCAGGATGGGGGCGATGAGGGATCGGAGCTCACGTGGGTCATGGGAGAGGTCCGCATCCATCTGCACCACTACGGCGGGGCTCTGTGAGAGGGCGATGAGGAATCCGTCGAGATAGGCCGGCCCGATACCGCTCTTACGTCGTCGCGAGCGCAGCTGCACCTTTGGATTCGCGGCCGCAAGACTGAGCACCATATCGCGCGTGCCATCGGGCGAGTTGTCGTCTACCACCAAGACTCGAATCCGATCGTCCTGTTGCAGCAATTGGGTAACGCATGCCGCAATGCCATCACGCTCCTGATACGTGGGGATCACCACCAGAATTGACTCAGGCCGCTGCATCTGCACCTCGGCGACTTCGCGTCACGGCTGCGGCCACAGCTGCAAGAAGCACCGCAATCACCGTGAGGGCAACGAGCTGCGGCAGGGAGACCCCTGGTCCAAAGAGATCCTCTGCACTGCCGCCGGTGGAGATCACTCCGATAACGAGGATGCTCGAAAGAGCGATCAACGCAAGCCAGCGCCAGAGGCTCTTCCGTCGCAGCGCCACGGCCCCACCATCGGTGGGGTTGACCATTGCGGCGAGCAGTCCGTGACTCCCGATCACCACAATCGTGGAGAGGATCCCGTCGCTGATCGCACGGAGCGCCGACTCTGGATCGGGGACCTGCGTGGTAATGAGGTCAATCGCAAACCAGGCGGCCACTGCAGCGGCAGCCTGCAGTAGGGAGGTTCGCCACGTCACCTCTGCGTCCTCCGCATCACCAAGTTCCAACCGGAACCGTCGAGCGGCGAAGAGACCGACCAAGATGCCGGGCACGATGTTGAAGAGATGTGAGAGCCCCAGCGCGATCAGCGCGAGCAGGATGCTGGTCCAGCGGCCGTGGAAGACCCCCGCGTCGCCCAACGTTCGTCGCATGTATTGCGTGCGAGGGATACGGGTGAACTCGCTCACTAGCAAGATCCCGAGCGCCCCTAGGGCGGCACCCTGAACGAGCTGCATCAACGGTGGGATCTTCTCGAGGGGCGCGTTCAAGGCGGCAATAACCTGCCCCACGAGCAAGAAGGGGAGCACGTCGATGCGGAACCCAAGGAGCTTCGGGAAGTGCGACCCTAGGTCCGGGAGCGTGAATCGTTCGAGGGCCCCTTCAAAGTACTGCCGAATCTTCCGCTTAATGAGGTCGATGCCGAGGCCGGCAATTAAGCCGAGCAGTGCAACCAGGATGCCGGTGAGGATGCCGCCTAGGAGGGTGCTCGGTCGCGTGAGGGTCGTCGCGGCGTTGCCGAGTTGCGCCGCCCAGGCGTTCACCGAAACCCGCTCGTCGAGATAGACCACACGGCCATCTTCTGCGGTAAGAATGGTTGCCCCGCGGCCTCCAACAGACAAATTGGGTACGGCGTTAGCACCGTTCGTCAAAAGCCAGGCGTCGTAGTCGCGGATAAGAATGACGACGCGACCAGCATCATTGAGCGCAATGTAGGCGCGCCGTTGCACAGGGACCGTTGGGGTCTCTGCGATCGCCGTGATCACAAACGCACCAGGATCGCGCTCATCCACGCGTTGCCGAATGGCGCCACGTCCGTCGTCACCGACTGACGATGTGTACTCTCGCGTCAAGATTTGCAGTTGTAGTTGACTGCGTGCTGCCAATCCTTCGCCGATCACGCCGACCTCAACCTCTTCAATCAGGATGCCAAGGTGACCGACAATCTCAAGTGATAGCGATCCTGCTCCGGAGTTTGGGTCTGGGTTCGTACTCGGGCTCGCCCCCGGAATCGTAGTTGGTGCTGTGATTTCGATCGCGGTACCCTGGACCTTTTGTGATGGGATCTCTTCCGTCAAGACGTTGAAGGTCAGCTCTTGCGTGGCAATAATTCCATCTCGGCGCAAGAGGAGGTTCCCGCCCGAATCAAGGAGAAGTACCTGCGCGGATGCACCATCACAATCAGCAGTTGGGAGTGCGACGGAGATGGTGCGCACGATGAATCGACTGTTCGCCCACTCCGAAGCGAGGGCGATGCGCACGTCGCTCGAGCAGGTGCCAATCACAATTGGGCTGCCCGTCGGTGTTGTAGTTGGCGACGTAGAAGGAGCCACGGTTGGCGACGGGCTCTCAGGGGTCGGCGTTGGCGTTGGTGTGGGAGTTGGCACAGTTGATGGGCTGGGCACAGCACTCGGTTCCACATTTGCGTCGCCGCTGGGCGACGGTGTAGGCGAGGCAACGCCAACCCCCGACTCACGGCCGAGCGGCAGAACAAAGAGGAGGGCCAGAAGAAGCACCGCTAGTGCGGCCGCGGCGCGCCGGCCCCGCCGCCGCGGGGTGGTCTGCGGCGCTCCCGATCCGGCGAGCCGAGCGCCAAGTCCCTCCAGCGGGGAGGCGTGGATTGGGGCGGCAGGGAGGGGAGCCTTACGCTTCGATCCGCCCACCTGGCACCTCCGACCCCTTTCCCGTAGGACTTGACGCCCCGCGGCTCTTTGGGAGAGACTGTAATTGAATTCAATTCGTGACGAGTTCACGAGTGTTCAAGGCAGGAATTGTGAGGAGGACCTGAAGGTGGGTCGACAGGGAACGGTGCTTGGAAACGGGGTACTCAAGGGCTCCCCAGAGAGCCGCAAGCGCAACGTGCGCATCTTCGCGGCGCTCCTCATCGTCGGCGTGATCGCAGCTAACGTATTCGCTGCAGCGATCTCCTTCACCGGCAGCAGCTCCCTTGGAGTCGGTACCGCCTCAATCGCTGCCTGCGACGCCGACGGCTTCGCTGTGAAGCCCGTTACCAGCTTTGATGGGACGAATTTTATGGTCACGGAGTTGAGCCTTGGCGCTGGCACGGATACAGACGGTCTAATCAATGCTGCCTGCGACGGCAAGACGGTGAAGGGAATTATTCTCAATTCTGCTAGCAGCTCAGTCGGGGAGATCTCCACGGGCACTATTGGTACTACAGCAGGGGCGGCCTTTACGTTGTCTGGTAGTGGAGTAAATGCAAGCGACGCCTACTCCTACGCCTTCGAGATTGCCGACTAAGTAGGGCGACGCCCGAAATGCCGCGACAGGGCACCGTCCTTGGTCGTGGCGTACTTGCCGGCGAGCGCAAGGTTCTCCGGTTCAAGAACATTCGCCTGATAGCGCTACTCGCTGTCTTGGCGGCTGCGACGGCCAATGTATTTGCGGCGAATATCAGCTTCAACGCGAGCTCCACACTTGGCACCGGAACGGCGGTCGTTGCGGCATGTGATCCCAACGGATTTTCTGTAAAGCCGGTCACCTCATGGGTGGCAACAGATACAGCGTTCAAGGTAGTCAGCGTGGTGGTGGGATCTGGCCTTGCAGCGACCAGCGCTCAAGTGATTGATACCATCTGCACGGGGAAGACCATTGATGGCGTCATCATGTCAAATGGAACATCCATCGGACGAGTGAGTGCGGTCACCATCAATTCTACAAATGTCACTGGGCAAACTCCGCTGACGGTCGCCCTCTCTGCCGGCGTCCTCTCCTCACTCGTTGACCAAATCATCTTTGAGGTTCGCGACTAGATGCCACCCCTCTCAAAGGCTCTCCCGGGAGCACGGCGAATCCCAAGGTGGCTCGAGGTGCGCGGATTCATCGTGGGGCTCGTGCTGGGCGTCTGTGTAACCACGGTCTTTGCGGCGCAGATCTCATTCAGTTCAACGGGCCTTGGAACTGGCGCCGTGAGCGTCACTGCGTGTGACAGCGCCATCACGATTGAGATTGGCCACAGTTATCAAACCGCCTCAACCCGCTTCACCATCTCGAGCATCACTCTCAGCTCTGTTGATGCGGTGTGCGCCGCCAAGACCCTTGTCCTCGTCGGCTACTCAGGAGCGACATCGACGTTGGGGGTAACGACGGTGTTGCCAACGAGTGGTGGCTGGCCCACTGATAGCGCTTTTACGCTTGCACCAGGCGGAACAATTCTCTCCTCGGCCGTGACCTCTACCGCGATAGAGATTCGTGACTGATGGGGAAAGAACGCAAAAGCAGTACTCCCAAGATCCCACTGAAGTCGCAACTCGCCTCCGATGTGTGGCTTGAGGGCTCGATCAGCGACGCATCAACGGTTGAGGTCGCGACACGAGGCACAGACGGGGTTGCGCGCCGCGTGCGCGTCCGTCAGTTCGGAGATGGCAGCATTGAATTGCGTCCAATCTCGGCAGCGGGCGACCGACTCTCTGGCGGTGAGGCGAAGCGCTCACGCTTCGGCAAAGTGTTTGACCGAGTTGGCGACGCTCTCTTTGCGGTCGCACTCCTGCTGGCACTTGGTACCGTGACCGGCTTCATGACACTGCACGTGGTCGCATCTGGCTCCATGGTGCCGCGACTGAATGTTGGCGATGTGGTGATTGCCATCTCAGATGAATTCTCCCCGCCTGCCATGGGAGAGGTCGTCATCTTCAAGGGGACAAAGCTGAGCGGTGAAGCGATCGGGCCGTTCGCGCACCGCATCGTGGGGGGCGATGCTGAGGCCGGATGGGTTACGAAGGGTGATGCGAATGAGAGCGATGACTCCTTTCGGAGCACCTCGGTAGAGATCATGGGGAAGGTGCTCTTTTCGATCCCGGGCCTTGGCCTCCTGCTCGAGCCACGCGCGCTTCTCCTCGTGCTTGGAGGGCTGGTCGTCTTCCTCCTCTTCCGCTGATCCGCATCCTTGACAGCCCTTGAAACCCCGATTAAATTCAATTCAATTA
>Ga0222712_10005453_pt1 | contig 12894 bp, 29 predicted proteins | sample C33_657DmetaG_FD_165043 | JGI IMG/M metagenome (GOLD analysis project Ga0222712, IMG submission 165043) | Estuarine water microbial communities from San Francisco Bay, California, United States - C33_657D | ecosystem: Environmental > Aquatic > Marine > Unclassified | place: USA: California...
GATTACGAAAATATAAAAAATGCTATTAAATTATTAATCAATGATAAAGATTTTTATGAAGAAATGAGTAAAAAAGCTTTGATTAATATTAAAGAAAAATATAATAGTGAATTAATTACTTCTAACTTTAATAAAGAATTAACTCAATTATTATGAGAATATTAGTTACTGGGGGTGCCGGATTTGTAGGAACTAATCTAATTAAAAGGTTAGTAAAAGATGGATATGAAGTCTATTCTTTAGACAATTACAGTACAGGACTTAAAGAAAATGAAATAGACGGTTGTGAATATTTTACAGGTGATATTGAAAATATTCATCATATTTGGGAAAAAATTGATATAGTATTCCACTTAGCGGCTATTGCTAGAATACAACCTTCTTTTGAACAGCCTGAAGAATACATTCGTACTAATTTTACAGGTACTTATGAAGTTATCAAATATTGTCTTAAAAAGAATATTCCTTTAATTTATGCAGGTTCATCTTCTAAACATAGTGGTCGCTACAAAAATCCCTATACATTTAGTAAAGATTTAGGAGAAGATATTATTAAACTTTATCAGGAACATTACGGGTTAAAATCATCTATTACTAGATTTTATAATGTATATGGACCCCACCAATTACTTAAAGGAGGTTATACAACTTTAATTGGTCGTTGGATTAATAATATTCAAAATGGAACCCAATGTGAAATTTATGGTGATGGTGAACAACGTAGAGACTTTACTCATGTAGGTGATATTGTAGATGCTTTAATTTTAATCATGGAAAAGCAAGCATACGGGTACGAATTTGAATTAGGTAGAGGTAAAAACTACTCAGTAAACGAAGTAGCTAAAATGTTTGGTATTAACCCAATTTATAAAGAAGCTAAACCTGGAGAAGCAAGAAATACTCTAAATCAAGATAATACAGCCCGAGAAATTTTAGGTTGGAATCCCCAAAAAGACTTATTAGATTATATAAAAAGTCTCGAATGGAAAAAATAACCTTTGTATTACCAAGTAGAAATAATTTAGAGTTTCTCCAATTAGCTTATCAATCTATTCGCAATTTAGAAACTAAGCATGAAATACTAGTATTAAATGATGCTAGTACAGATGGTACTCAAGAATGGATCAAAGCACAACAAGATGAAGATCTTATCACATACCATAACCCAGGACCTGAACGTATTGGTATTGTAGGAATGTTTGATAAAGGTATTAAGATGGCCCGTACTGATATCATTATGGCATTCCATGCTGATATGGTTGCTTGTAAAGACCTAGATACAAATATTCTAAAACATCTTAAACCTCAAACAGTAGTTTCAGCTACTAGAGTTGAACCACCACTTCACCCACCAGGTCCAGAAAAAATTACTGTTGATTTTGGGATTGAAGCTGATCAATTTGACTTTAATAAATGGTATCTTGAAAGCGAACAACTAAAGCAGGATAAAGTAACTGAAGGTATATTTGCCCCCTGGTGCGTGTATAAAGAAGATTTTCTAGCAGTTGGGGGACACGACGATTTATTTGCTCCTCAATCTAAAGAAGATAGTGATTTATTTAATAGATTTGTTTTAACAGGATATCAGGTAATACAGAGTTGGGATGCTTTAGTATATCATTTTACATCTCGTGGTTCTCGTTTTAATAAACATGTTGGGGGAGCTGCCGGTCAAAATTCAGAAGAGTGGCTTTACACTACTACTAAAAATATGCGAAATTTTATTCGCAAATGGGGTAATGTTGTTCAACACGATCCTTTGATGAAACCTATTATTACTCCCAAATATGATTTAGGTTTTATAGTAAAAAATTGTAATTTATATCTATTAGAAGTACTTGAACCTTGGTGTTCTACCATTTATATAGAAAACTGGAATTCACTTTCTAAAGAATATATTCAAAAAGAACAACCTAATACTAAATATGATTTATTAGAAAGGATCCGCCCTTATGATAATGAAAAACAAAATGGTATTTTAGTAGAATTTGATGTTAGTAAATTAACAAATGAAAATTTCCAACTATTACAAAAACTCCCTTTAATAATTGAAGACACCGGAGAAATAGGTAGATTTGAATTAGATATATTCACTTTAGATATTATGAATATAGATAAGGCAAAATATGTATAGTCATGGAACAGAAATTTAAACTCGAGTTCCCACTTGACCTAGAAATCAAGTACGAGGACCCAGAAGAACTATTTGAGTTGGCTTCTAAAGAAGAATTTGTTACATTTATGTTTAAGAACGCAATAGCAGCTATCAAACAAGCTATTCGTAAAAATAAGAGTGAATGTGTAATTTATAGTATACAAAATTATAATGTAACAGTAGCAATTAAAAAAGAACACTATAAAACGTTTCTAAATAAGGCTATTAGACACTATGAAAAACTAGAAGATTATACTCAATGTAGTGAATTAGTAAACCTAAAATCCAGATTATGACCATCTACTGTTATTATTATATTAAAAATGATCCTAGTAAAGAAAAACTAGGTAAAATTTTAACTACTTCAAGATTAGAAGCCGCTAAAGAATTTGCTGGTCAAAAACAACTACCACTTAAAACATTTCTTTCAATCTGGGCTGTAGATAAGAAAAAAGTATTCTAATGGATCCAAAAAAGGACTTTAAGAAATTCTTTCAAAAGATGTTTGATACTCCTGTAGAAATACAAGGAGAAGTTCTTACACCTGAAGCACTAACTAAAAAAAATTTTATTGTATTTGTAGAAAACTATAAAAAAGCAGTAGTTCGTTCTCAAGAAGTCCAAGAAAAGTATGGTTTAGATCTTTGGAATTGGGAAGATATGTTTGCTAAATCACTTGAAGGTCTTATTTATTATTCATTTGATGAAGAAGTAGCAGAAGTAATTTTATGGTATATTTACGAACATTCACTAGCTGAAGATCAAGAAGATAAGATTGTTAATTATGGTGATGAACAATTCATTATAGAAACCGCTGAAGATCTTTACGATTTAATTTGTCTGGTCGAAGAATAGTTCGTATATTTACAAAATAAAGGTTATATTTATGATTCAAATTGAAACTATGACTGTAGAATGTCTTGGATGTGGTGAGCCGATTCACCCTAAACGTCTTGAAATCCTACCTAATACTAAACACTGTGTAAACTGTTCAGATGTTGGTCGTAAACGCGGTGTTACCGTACAACGTGGGGAGGGTGATCACTCCTATACTGATGTTGTAATCATGGAAGAAAAACAATTTATTCAGTATATTATTAAGGATAAACCTAAAAAAGGATCCAGTAAAGCTGAATTCCAAAACTTTGATGAAGATGAATCTACACCAGATACTGCTGGTCTAGATATTATTGACGTTAGATAATGCCAAAACCAAAACCACTAACTAAAGAACAAATTGTTGCAGCTATGGGCGTTACAAAAAGTAACCGCTCAGCAGCTCGGTATTTGAACTGTAGTTATACACACTATAAACAGTGGGCTAAAGCTTATGATGCTACAGAACCAGGTTATAAAAACCTATTTGAACAGCATTTAAATCAAGCTGGTAAAGGTATTAAAAAGTGGATTGGCAATCATGGTAAAACCCCTCCACTGCAAGATTTAATAAACGGAATAATCCCAGCAACAAGTTTCTCACCTGCTAAGATTAAAAAACGTTTATTTGAAGAAGGTTATTTAAAAGAAGAGTGTGGTTTATGTGGGTTTAGTGAGCGCAGAGTATCTGATTATAAGATACCTTTATTGCTTCATTTTAAAGATAAAGACCCAAAAAATTATAGATTAAATAATCTAGAGGTACTCTGTTATAATCATTACTTTTTAACAGTAGCAGACGTATTTAATACTGCTGATATTGCTCAAATTGAAGATTCAGTTCCTAAATTTAAAACATCAGATGCTATTGAATGGGAATTAGACGACTATCAACTTGAGCGTTTAAAAGAATTAGGTTTACATAATGCAACAGAACCAGATGATGGTTCAGAATTTATCTCTAGAATATGAAATCTAAAAAACACGAAAAGATAGTTAAAGACTATCAAAAAGAAAAAGCTAAGCATCTTGAAAAACTAGCTGATAAGATGTTGGAAAACGACGAAAAGCTTCGTAAATTTAAGGAAAAGAAAGGAACAGGAAAATTTCTTGACTTATTTTAATTTAAACTGAAGGTTATGTTTTATACCTATAACAGAAAGAACCTCGAATTTAAACGATTTGGGTTTAAACATTATTTGATTTTAGCTACCACTTTATTTGTAACTTATACAGTAGGTCGTTTTATCCAAGTCAATCATCTTACTCTATATGAGAAAGAATTTATTGTTTATATGGACCGAAATTATTTTAGTGAAGATGCTTTAATTGAATCTCTCGAAAATAAAAATCTTAAATTTCCTCACATTGTTTTAGCTCAAGCTACACTTGAAACAGGTGGTTTTAGATCTAAGGTATTCAAACAAAACCATAATTTGTTTGGAATGAAACAATCACATCGTCGCCCTTCAACTTGTAGAGGAACTAAAAATGGTCATGCTTATTATGACCATTGGGAATCATCGGTTGAAGATTATGGTTATTACCAGGCAACAACTGGGTTAGTTAAAGCTAGAAATGATCAGCAATATTATAACCTATTATCACAAATGGGTTATGCTGAAGATCCAAATTATATTTTAAAAGTTAAAAAATTAGCCGAAGAACTTAAGCAAAAATTTTAACATATGTATAACGGCTCAGTTATTACTAATGTTAATTTGTTCTTTAAATGGCCAAAATCAAATCTCAAACTACATCTACTTTCCAAGAAAGACCTAAAGTATCTCGTCCTGGTGTTCATGCTAAAACTAAAACATCTAGCCTTAAATCAAGTAAACTTTATAAAAAGGCCTACAGAGGGCAAGGTAAATAAGATGGCACAGTCAGAGAAAAAAAGAATAGAAGGTAAAAAACCTTTAAGTAGAAGTACCCAAATTAAGTTTGAGAAACGAATGAAAAACAATCACGAAGTGATAAATAAATTACAATAATATGGAAACAATCTTAGTATTAGCAATTGTTGCTTTAGCTTGCCATACTATAATTTCTTCCGTATTTTGTAAACCAAACAAATGTATTAATAAAAAATGTAAATGTAATTGTTATGAGTAAAGTATCAAGCAAATCACGTTATGAAGCTTTTTCTGAGTGGCATAAGTGGGCTCAAAATCACTACAAATCAATGAAACGCAAGAAGAAAGCACGCCCCGATTATATGCTTTCGAATGAGGACTATTAGTATTCCAGGATCAATGTTAGAACTATTGTTTAATCTTCCAGATGAACAATTAGCTGAAATTGTTATGGAACGTCCTGATGTAATGGAAAATATTTGCATAGGGCTAAGTTTAGAGTTATATGAAAGAGAAAGACTTGAAAATATTAGTTATAGGAGAGAGTTGCACTGATAAATTCATTTATTGTAGAGTAGACAGACTATCCCCAGAAGCACCAGTCCCAGTCCTAACCCCAGTCAAAACCGTCAAAAACTCAGGTATGGCGGGTAATGTAATTTCTAACTTAAAAGCCTTAGCCCCTAACCATTATACTATGCTTATGGGGCAAACCGAGATTATTACTAAAACCCGTTATGTAGAAGAAAAATCCAATCATATGTTTTTTAGATTGGATGAAGGAGAAACAACAATAACTCCTCTTAAATGGACTTTTGATTTTGAAGCCATCCTCAAAGATTCAGATATTGTAATTGTAAGTGATTATAATAAAGGATTTTTAGATGATAACCACCTATGGACTATAGGCCATTTAGCTAAATTATCTATTTTAGATACTAAACGTAAGTTGTCTCAAGATGTAGCTAATAAGTATTCATTTATTAAATTAAATGAAGGTGAAGCTAAAAATAATTCACATTTAAATCCTAAAAATATTATTACTACTTTAGGTTCCAAAGGAGCATATTATAATGGTGAACTAATTCCTCAAAATAACCCCCAACAAACCATAGATGTTTCAGGTGCTGGAGACACTTTTGTAGCGGCATTTACTGTTAAATTTTTAGAAACATTAGAAGAAAGAGCTGCTATTGAATATGCTAATGATATGGCTGGAAAAGTGGTTAGTAAAAGAGGTGTAGTTACTCCATGATAATCCAAGAACATAAAATAGCATTTTTACATATCCCTAAAACTGGGGGTTCTAGTGTAGGTGATTTTTTATTTAAATATTATAACATACCCTATAAAAGTTTTTTATATTTCACTCAGGGTTTTTTAATGTTACCTAGTTATAAGGATGCCAGAACCACTACTTTATATAATGTTTGCCATTTACCATATTTAGATACTTTAAGAGTAGCTAAAGATTCTAATATAATTGTTGATTCTACTTGGAATATTTTTACTGTTGTAAGAAATCCTTATTATAGAACGATATCTGCTATCTTTTTTCAACCTTTTTTAGAATGTAAGCATCATATGCATACTTTAAGTACTTTAAATGAAAAAAGAAAATTATTTAAAAAAGCCTATAATACTTTTTTTAGTTTTGATCCTTATAAAAATGATTATTTTAGTCATAGGTTACCTCAACATTATTTATTAGAAACTAAACCTGATAAACCCTTATATAAAATGTATAAGTATGAAGAGGGCTTAGAAAACATTCTAAGAGAAACTCTTAATCTACCTTTATCAGTAGATCTTAATTTAGAAAAAATTTATTCTTCTGAATATGAAAATTCACCAAAAACTAATTATTTAGATTTATTTACAAGAGATTTTATCAAACAAGTAAATGAATATTATCATAAAGATTTTGAGTTTTGTGGTTATGAAATGTGGGATCCCTTGGATTTTCCTGAATAAGGAATTATATTTATTATAAACATTATACGTTATGTGGAAGACTGGTCAAATTGGACAACCAAAATACGCGATTGAAGATGATTTCGCGTCACCTTATATTTTACCCTTTAAAGAAGAACCTACTTTAAAAGTTAATTTTAGTAATTTAGATTACTATAAAGAACAATGGCAAAAAGGTAACAATGCTGTTTTAACAGATTTTTTTGATGAGCAATCTGCTCTTACTTTATGGTCTTATTATTATAATAAACCTGACCATGATTATGATTTAGCCATCTTCCCAGATCATTTTGGCCATTATGAAGAAGGAGCTTACCCACTTTACAGATGTAAACCAGACGATCCTTCAATTCCAGATCGAGTAAATTATTCACTTAAGATGAATGATGAAGGTAGATTTTCTTACATGTACAGACGTACAGAAGACTATCACCCCCTACTTAATTGCTTTGCTGAAGATTGGTTTATTAAAAAACTAGAATACATTACAGGCTATGAAAATCTCCAGTTTACTTGGGACATGACCTTTATTTCAAACTATGGCCCTGGTCATTATAACGGACCTCATACTGATGGTTCTAATGGTAGAATTGCTTTTGTATTCCACTTATCTAAAGATTGGAAACCTTGGAATGGTGGTTTATTCTTAAGAATGGATCATGATTGGACTAAAGCAGATGCTGTAATATCTCCTAGCTTTAATAAATTTGCTATGTTTAATGTATTTGGGGATGGTTATGGTGCTCCTCATTTAGTAACAGAAGTAGCTCAGGGTTGTACCAATAGAAGAATTAGTTACACTGGGTGGTATCAATAATGAATCAATTAATTCATCCTTCTAAATGTATAGTTAAACCCTCACCTGGAAAAGGTTTAGGTGTATTTGCTATTGAATTAATTAAAGAAGGTGAAGTAATTGAAGAATGTCATTTACTTATAATACCTAATAATGCTTTATTATTTATAGCAGAATTATTTATTGATTATAGGTTTAACTGGCCCCAAAAAGGTGATACCTTAGAACAAGTATTACCCTTAGGATTTGGGTGTATCTATAATCATTCAGATAATAATAATGCTATATGGGTTGACCACCCTACTGAAAAATTATTTCAATTTATAGCTATTAAAGATATTTTACCTGGTGAGGAAATCTGTACTTATTATGGAGACCATACTTATTGGAGTGAAAGAAATCATACTAAAGTATTATGAATTTAGCTCATATCCATATAATAACAATTGACCATACCGAAGAATACTTTAAACAAGCTATTCAATCTCTTAAACCCTTAAACTTGCAACCCGGAAGTAAAGTTACTTTTGGAGGTGAAAAGGGAGCATTTATATCAAAATCTGATAAAGACCAATTAACTCAATACTTAGGATGGAATCTTAAAAACTCAGGTAATGCTTTTTGGGATAGAGATATGACTGTTGGTGAATTTGGGTGTGTTGTATCTCATATGAAAACCTGGGGTAGGTGTCAATATGAAAATATTAATCCAATTTTAATTTTAGAACAAGATTTTGTTCCATTATTTGACTTAAATTGGTCTGTGTTTGATGAAATCGAAAACTATGATTGGGATATAATTTTATTAGGTAGACAACCTTTAGCTAAAGATACAGAAGTAGGATTAAATTATTTTGTTAAACCCGGTTATAGTTATCAAGCCCACGCTTATATTTTATCTAAAAGTGGTTTAAATAAAATTAATCAGAACATAAAAACTCTAATGGATAATTTAATTCCAACAGACGAGTTTTTACCTGCTTTATTTGCCACCCACCCACGAGCTGATATTGATGCAATGTACCCAAATAAAATAAATGCTTTAGCTTTAAGAGTAGATGCTGTAGCTCAAAGTGATTGGGAAGGAACCGGAAGAAGTAGAACAGCACCTAAATAAAAATTTGGAAGCCCGAAAGGGCTTTCGTATATTTAATTAAATAAGGGAATAAAGGTCATGCTTTGGAAATTTACAAATACCAACAAATACGGCAACTTGCGAAGCCGTATCGTACACTCAGAAGGCGCTTTGAAAGTTGGTCGCGGATTTGGCTCGTTTCAATCCGCGAAGCGCTTTCGTTATGAATCACGTTCACCATACTTTGGTTTGATGGTTTTACCTACCAATGATAAAAAATACCTTGTACCGGATTGGATTGAGGTCCATCCCCAAACTACTATTGAGGATATCAAGCATGAAGCCCCTGTTGTAGTAGAGTCTCCTAAAGAAAAAAATGAATGGATTTTCGAATCATCTTCAGGTGATGGTTTTTATAAGGTTCGTCAAAATGGTCTTAAATTAACTTGTACTTGTCCTGGTAGTTGGAGGGCAGCTGATCGTCGTTGCAAGCACATCAAGGAAGTAGAAAAACTAATTAAGTAAGTTATGAATTCTTTGGAAGCAATCTTCAAATTTATGGATAAACCTTTAAAACGTACAAAACCAAAAAAGTGTTGTAAGGTGCCTTGGTGTAATGAACCTAAAGCATTTAATGCTAAAGCATTTTGTGAAGTACACAATCAATATAAACAGTACGCTACAAATGCCCCAGCTCGTCCTTGGTTGATGTATAAAGTAGAAAAGGTAGTAGAAGATAGTTTAAAATGTGAACATTGTGGGTTTGAACCTTATATAACTTATCCTAATGAGGATAAAAAGCGTTTAATCTCACTTATGGACGTTGACCATATCAACCCACAAATCAAACATACACCTGAAGGTGAACAACCTAGTAACTATCAATTACTTTGCAAGCACTGCCATATCCTAAAATCACACGAGGAAGGTGACTTTAAAGCTAAAAAATACCGATGAGAAAAGGACCACAACGTATCAAAATCCCAGGTAAAAAGTGGAATGAAAAATTCTTCCACGAAAAGAAAACATGGCACGTTGTTCACAAACAAGACGGAATCACCTACGCTGTTGCTGAATTAAGACCTGGAGTGGTTGGAGGAGCAGTAGAGAGGTTTTATATTTAAGCATTAAAATAAAGGTTACAATGAAGGTAGGAGATAAAGTCACTAGTAGTAAATATCCAGGTCGAGTGTTTGAGCTAGCTTGGTATCAAGAAGGAGATGCTACGTGCGCTATTCAAGATGAAAAAATTAGAGCGGTAGTAAAAGTTTCAACACTAGATTTGGTTTCCCAAGAATAATTTCGTATATTCACCACGTTAAATAAGAGTTATGGCAAAGAAGGAAAAAGGAGTTTTGACAAAAACATATGCTCAAGCAAAACAAGCAGTTGAGCAAGGTAATATGGATTTAGCCCGTGATCTGTTTGATTTCGGGATCTTGAAAGTAGCAGATAAGCGATACAATGAAGGTTTGTCTGTGGATGAAAAAATTGAAAATGTGAAAGTCGGAGTATGGCTAGAGCGTTTTTGGTACGGTTTGGAAAATAATAATTTGTTATTGTAATGGGATTTATTGGAATTGTAATCATTATCTTGTTGTTCGCTATTTTAAAACAATTAGAAAAAAACGGAAAATAAAATGAAATTTCTTGAATTAACTGGCTTCGGAAACAAACATAAACACTTGATTTCACTTCGTTCAATCGCAGATGTTGAATTCACTAAAGATTACACTCACATCAGCCTAAATAATGGTAATGCTGTAAATGTAGTCGAAAACGAAAAAGAGATTACAGAAATGATCCGCTATCAAAATGGCGATATTGTAGGTGTAGAATATCTTGAAAACCTACAAGCACAAATTGATGCTTACTATGAGATGGAAGCAGATCGTTTTGCGGTTGGAGGAGATGATGAACTACCTTTCTAATGGCTGAAAAACGAGGTGACCTAATTAAATTAACCTATGATTTCAATTCAACATTGTGTTGTGAGGTTAGTTTTGATGGTGAGAAATGGGCTCGAGTTACAGCCCGTGAGTTTAGAAGTTTTAATGGTAAAAGACGAATTTTAAATGTTGACAATCCTAGCAAAGCATATTACGAGGAATATTTGGGTCCAATTTATTATTATGGGACCAATCGAATTGCTAAAAAACCTAAAGCAGTTGGTACTGCCTTCATCAACGGCGTTGATCCAAGAGACGCAAAGCGACCTCGAAATCAAGCAGGATTTTAAGGTAGTTTACCCTCCAAACTACGACCCAAACAAACGAGATTATAATAAATGGATTGAGAATATTTATGGACACCGATTTTGAAGATTTTGTAGACGATGAAACCAATACCAAACAAAAGACGAAGTACCGAAGAGGGACATTTAGCGAACTTGATTCGGAGGAAGATGATTTCTAGAGATCATGGTGATAAAAAGAAATTTAGTAGAAACGAACTAAAACGTGAGGACCGAAAAGGTCCTCATTATATTTTCGCATGATAATATATTTATTAATTGGGTTAATATTCCAATGGTTAATGCATTATGGAACAGCAAAAATTGCTCCACAATACTCATTTACTCACGGTGAAAGGGTTGTATTAATTGTGATTTGGCCCGTAGGATTGATTGGGTTTATTTATAGTTTTATAAAAAGTTTTTTTAATAAAAATGAGTAAAATAGAAGAAGTTTTATACAAAGCTTTAGAAAAAGGAATTTATCACGAGACTATGTCTTTAGCTAAAGATATAAAAAATGAAGCTCCAAAAATGGAAATACAAGATAGATATGAATTAGCATACGAGCGAGCTAAAAAAAGCTTGCTAAAGTCTTCACCACCCCTCAATCCTTAAATACGTATATACGAACTTAAATTAAATAAAAATGGCAATAGCAATAGCAGCAACCTCCATTGTTTTAACCCTAGTAGTATGCTTTATGATCTACTTGGAGATTGGAAAAATGGAAAAACAAATTCACGAAATTCAAGAACAAATTCATTACCTAAACAATGAAGTAAGTAAATTGAAGCACCAAGCCAAAAAGAAGTATTACTCGAAGCCCAAAAAGCAAGTAATACAAGGCTAGTAATTGATAATTCCAACAGTAATTATTTATGGCAACCCTAGATAACCGATTGAGAGCATTAAACTTTAGGGTTCAATCGTTTTTGGGACTTAAAAAGCAAGACAACAACGAGAACTTTGAGTTGATCAAAGAATGGGACTTTACAAAAGTTGATTTTGAGGCGCTAGAAAAAGATTTTCGTTTTACACCACCTTGGGGTGAAAAAATAAATAAAAAGGGTTCTTGTAAATTCAGTAAAGACAATATTTTGTTGAATTCTGAAGGAATTGAGTTCTGGAATTCAAGGAATCTGGGAGAAGATCAAGAGGAAACTCCTTATGTTTCGGGTGCTTTGGTAACTAAGAAAGCTAATAATATTCCAGCGTTTGGAAAAGTAGAATGTTTGGTTGAGATCCCTAGGTATAAAGGGCAATTTCCAGCGTTTTGGACAACGGATGAATCTTATACAATGCCCGAATTTGATGTGTTTGAATTTATTTGGCCTTTGTGGTCAGAGACAGCAACAATGGCAGGGAATATTCATTACGGAACATCTTACGAATCTAAAAAATGGAAATTTGATAACCCGAGTTGGTTGGGAATAGGTGGGAAAACGTGGGATAAACCCATTAAATTCAGCGTTGAGTTTTATCCTACCAAGACCATATACAAGGTAAATGACTTTGAAGTATATAAAACAGTTAGAGGTTATTCACCAAATAATAGAGTAGTTTGGTTGAATGGAGGTACTTACCATAGTGGAGGAGGACCAGTAGGAGAAGGTCCTTGGTTGTCTTTGAAAGCTAAGTACTTGAAGTTTTATAAACTTAAGGAATAAAAAAGAGCGCTTAATTGCGCTCTTCTCTATTTTGAATTGATACGGCAACTATTTTATTATAATCTTCAATTGACATTTTAGTTTTAGTAACTATAACTACGTGGTCGTCATAAATTAAGGCTTGACGTGTTGTTGTTGGTGTAGTACGAATGCTATGTGTAGCGTAGTTAGCGGTTGAACAAGCAGACATAACTAACGCAACCCCTAGAGAAATAAGTATGTTTTTCATGGTATAAATGAATTTAGGTTACTAATTGAT
>Ga0222712_10005454_pt1 | contig 12894 bp, 10 predicted proteins | sample C33_657DmetaG_FD_165043 | JGI IMG/M metagenome (GOLD analysis project Ga0222712, IMG submission 165043) | Estuarine water microbial communities from San Francisco Bay, California, United States - C33_657D | ecosystem: Environmental > Aquatic > Marine > Unclassified | place: USA: California...
GGTAAAGGTGGCGGCCATGAAGGCAGCGGACGAAAGCTTTTTGGTGAAATATTCCTCGCTTAGATTCGCCTCCGTCCGCTGCCTTCATGGCCGCCACCTTTACCTGCAACAGGCCATCCCGGAGCATCCATCCGAGCGTCGCCAGGCTTTCACGGGCCAGAGCATCGCTCACCTTAAGCGCTTCTGATTTGATCAAGGCGGCGACCTCCTCAACCAGGGGCTGAATTTCAGTCGCATCACGCAGGACCTTAACGAACGGGCTACCCTTCGCATCCTGAAGCGACATGACCATCCGGAACACGCCTTTACGTTCGTGGAGACGATCTAATCCTACCGAGATTGCCTTGAGACCATTGAGGCTGAAAAATGAAGAAAGCGCGTCAACTGCATGAGACCTATGCATCAACGGCTGAATCAAACGCTCACCCAACTGGTGACCGTGATAACGGGGCGCCAACCTCAGATCATCGAACATGGTTGTTATTCTGCCCAATCGTAAAGCCGCTTCAGCGCTGCTTTCTCGACGCTCGTCGAACCTGAAACTTTCTTCGCTTTGATCTTCAAGATTAGGCGCTTGATGAAATTGACCTGCTTCTGCGAAAGGAAACCATTCTTATTTAGATACGCCGCCATATTCCTGAAGACACCTGCCTCCTCCGCATCCAGTGCGCTGAACTTTAGCCCAGCAGGACCGGCAACACGGAGATCCTTTCCGTCCGGGAAATCAGCCTTTCCGTCATCCATAATCCTACGCAATTTGACGACCAAAGGCTCCTCGTTCACGCCTGAAGAGTGACTGGACACGATACGGATGGCCTCTTCGAACGCGACGTCGCTCGTGTCGGATATCTGAACGAAGGCATACCAGCAGGAAGGAGGCACCTGGGCCTTACCGATCTTATCAATCTGCAAGGGGGAGAGCTGAGCCAAGTGCAGGCAAGCGTCCATGATCGCGAAGTCGCATTCATGATTGAGCGCGCAATACTGATCCAAAGTTAATCCAGATTTCTTGAAGTCATCGACATGTTCGCTGATGAACCCGGCCAGTTTAGCGTAATTGATATTCATTTGTTGAGAGTTTGCTTTACGATGTCGCTAAACTTTGAGCTCGCCGCACGATTAAGCCAGTCGTTACGCAAAGTCCGAACCTGCCTAGGGTCCTGCTTGCATACCTCGATCAGGTACTGACAGACGCAGTCGGCGACGGCAAACATCGCGAAGGAGTTCGAGTCCTTGGACTTCTTATACAGGTTCGAATCCACGTTGATCTTCACCAGCAAGGTCCGGTCACTGGCCGGTGCCACATAGGACCAGGGCGTGACCTCGGAATTCATCGGGATGAGCTCGAAAGTTAGAAGAAACGGAGGTAATTGATTAAATTGGATCGTCTTCCAATCCAAGTCACCTTGAGCGATAGAAACTGGACCCGTTGTACTTGAAGGAACCGGCCCCTTGGGAGTCACAGTAACCGGAGTTTGACCTGGCTTGGCAGGAGGAACGACTGATGTCGGTCCAGTACCAACAGCGACCCGGGCACCACCAAGTGCACCCCCACCCTGCTGCGTAGCCTTCAGATCCTTGGCCTTCCACTGCCTAACTACCCTGATAATTCCTGGCATGATATCGTCTCTCATCTTCGCTTCTAGCGCTTTCCACTCTTCGCAACCATAGTCGAAACCCTTCTTATGATAATTCGCCTGAACAAAAGGTAATTCTAAAGTGGCATAGAGGTTGGATACCGTATTGTGAGCCGTGAAAAGTGGCTCCTTTAAGTGGCCTGAAATCAGCTGTCCTTGTCGATACAGATCAAAACCGTATTCACCGTCATTGTTATACTGCGTCAAGCGCCCCCACCATCCCTTGACCTGATGCTTTTTCCCGCGAACTGATACCTCGAAGTCCAAATCAACACGGGTTCCCTCGACGATAATTGGGTCAGCGATATCGATTTCTCGGTTATTAAGATAGATCGAGTCCTTGAATTTTTTGACTTCAACGCGATAGGAAGCTCCGACATGGCCTTCAACCACACCAACATCGGGACTTTCGTCACGTACGTGAGTGACCAGGATGATCGTACCAGTCTTACGATTGCCTAGTGGCGAGGCTGTTGAGCGATCGAGGGAAACTAGATCAAGTTTCCATAGGTCTTTCTGATTTCGCGACCAGCGAGTCTTAAATTCCTCAAGGTCGAATCGTGCGTAATAATCCATCTTGGAATCCGCATGCCTTGTCCAAATCTCCCAGACCCTGCCAAGGCTCGCAGCAGCAGTCTTCATACCTAGGCCATACATCCCCTTACGAGAGCGCTCTCCATGAATACGATCCATCTTAAAGCCCAAGGTTAGCGCCTTCATGAGCGTCTCCTTCGTCATACCACAAGCGGTATCAGAGATCTGCACGGACTTGCCGGGTACGATGTCGATATCGACTCGGATCGGAACTGGCTGGTCTTTGGCGTCCGTGGTCCGAGCGTCGAAAGTATTGGCAAGCAACTCGTTGATTGCCTGGTAAAGGGTGTAAGAGGCTGAGCCGATATCCTCCATCATGGAAGGGTCCGGCGTGATATCGATCGACTCGCTGGTCTTGGGGGGCATCGGGCAAGGATCTACCGAGGGCAGGTCCGATCAATATGATTCTTATGACTTTCCGTGTTTACCGGTGGACTCCAAAAGGCGGAGGGGTAGAAAGCAGCAGACCATGAAGCACCCCCCTTCATCGACCGTCGGGCGAAAGTACTGGCTGGCCAAGGCCTGGCCGGATGCCAACGCGCTTTGCCCCTCGCCGGAGGTCCAGCTCGGCAACGAAGGGTACAGCTTCTCGCCGGCCGACTTTGACCCCCTCCCCCTGACGTTGGAGGGCTCCCGTAGAGCCGGCAAGGCCACCTCCCTGTTCCCTCCTTATGGCGCCCTTTTCGGGGCTCAGGTCTGGCGCATGGCCCACGAGGCCAACGTGGGCGACGTCATCTTCCTCGAATCAGAGAATCGCCACCTTCACGCCTGGGGGGTCATCACCCAGGGGTATCACCGAAGGGCTGGACAACGTTATACCCGAGCGAGCCTAATCAAGGAGGGCCTGCACAAGCTGGGCGTGGAATGGCGAGCCATCCGAAAGGGGCAGAACGCCTTCCGTATCGGCAAAGGAGACAACCTACTCTTCCGGGAAGTCACCAAGAAAGAGGATCTTCTCCCCATCCTGCTTAAGTTCATCGATGCCCCCCTGCCCTCCGGCAGCCGACCAGGCGGAGATGAAGCCCCTCAGGACCTAGAGTATACCGAAGGGGGCAAAGTCCTCCGGACGCACCTTAGAACTGAGCGTGACGGGAATGCAGCCAGGCTGGCCAAGGAACTAGCACGCAAGCGGTCCAAGAACGGAAAGCTTACCTGCGAAGCCTGCGCATGCGTGCCAGAAGACGACTACCGAGGCCTAGACCTGATCGAGGCACACCACCGCATCCCGCTTTCGCGCGGCGTCCGCGCAACCAAGCCCGAGGACTTCGCCATGCTCTGCCCCTGCTGCCACCGAGCGGTGCATAAACTTATCAATGGAGGCATACCAGCCGAAGCAGCACTGCGCCAAATAATGTAACTTTATGGCAAACCGATACCTTAAGAATAAGCCATCCCAGGCTTTCCTTGAATTAGCCGAGAGGCTTAAAAATTCAGGATCAAGAGAGAAAATCACCAAAGAACAGCTGGCAGGTTACTTCTCGGAACCGATTACGATCACCAAACTCACGGATGACGCAAAATACCTTATCATTCGTGAATTGAACAACCTCGGATTAACGACGATCCCTCCGATCTCAGGAAAGACCTTGATCGAGAAAAAGGCGTTCACCCAAGCAAAGATTTTAGACATTAAGTACGGCGAAACTGCGGCGCCTGAAACGAATCCAAACCTGGCTCGAATCGCTGAAGAGCTTAAATCCATAGGCAAGCCCATCGAGATATCAAAGGCGGACCTGCTCGGTTATTACTCAAGCAACATTAAGATCAACAGGCTTACTAACGACGTTAAAAAAGTCATATGCAGAGACCTTAAGAAGCTTGGATTAGCCACCATACCGCCCCTCGACGGAAAGTCCGCGGCTGAAATCCGGGAGTGCATGACAGCCAAAAGTTTTCGCTTCACGAAGTCCCACGCGCAGCCGACATCGGCATACCTTAAAACTTCCAGTGTTGGCGCCCATGAACTTATCACCGGGAGAATAAACGAACTGCCCAACGCAACCGTCTTCCCGACTATATTGACCCCCAGGGATGAGAGAACCGACGGAGGATACGGCAAGCTCCTCGAATCCGGGAGCAGAGGTCTGGTGCTAGTGGTCGATGAAACGGATTACGACAAACGTCAGAAACCTGTGTTCAAAAATATCACGGGCATCATCACCTGGAAATCGTACGCAATAGGACTCAGGAAAAGCGGCGATAAGATCGAACTCAACGATACGATGGCGATGCAATCCCACATCACATATGCCTCCGCCGAGGAGCAACTCACAGACCACTACTACAAGATCACCGGAGTAATGGCGATCACCGACAGCAATGGCAATGTCATCGGAGCGCTCAACAAGGAGGAAATCGATGCCTACCTGAATACCCATCACCTTTTCCCTTATTACCAACTTGGCATCATAGAGGCTCAGCTGCGCAATCAGATCGAAAAGTCAGGCATACCCTACCACATCATCGACGACACCATCGGCGGCAGCTTCGGCGAAGAAATGGCCCCGGTCTTCATGCAGATGATTACGGAGTACGCGGAAGACATCCTTAAGCATATTAACGACAGAAAAAACGAAGCTGTCGTAAGCGCACTCAGGAAGAAAACCAAAGAGTACCTGAAACGAAACAGGAAGTACAAATTCACCAGCCTGAAGAAACTGGAACTCAATCATTTCGAGACGATCTATAAAAAGCTATTCAAAGAACTCTCCTTGCACGGAAACCCCGAAACAGTGAGCAAGATCATCTCCAATATCCGCGAACGTAGAAACGAGCTCATGCATTTCAATCGCGACCTACGCTTCAACTACCAACAACTCTTCACCGACTCCATCAACAACCTCATTGGCCTCCAAAAATAACATCATGACCACCATCCCATTCACCCAGCCCAGGCTCGACGGTACGTTCTTCCCTCGCTTCAAGGTCAGCCAGAATTACGGACCGGAACACATCGACTGCATCACCAAGACCGTCGGCCAGCTTCTGGCCAACACCGCCGACACTCGCCGGCCCGCCATGCTGCTGGGCAAGATTCAGTCCGGTAAGACGCGCACATTCGAAGGCATCATGGCGCTGGCCTTCGATAACAGTTACGACGTCGTGATCATTCTTACGAAGAACAACGTCCCGCTGGCGCTCCAGACGCTCAAGCGTGTCAATCGTGACTTCGGTGAATTTGTCGCCAAGGACCAGCTTTTTGCGGCGGACATCATGGACGTAAAGGACAACGGGCTGACGCCTTATCAGGCCAGTCAGAAAATCGTGCTAGTCGTGAAGAAGGAAAAGACAAACCTGGACCACCTGCTCAACCTATTCAACAACACGTTGGACGGCGAACTTAAGCAGAAGCGACTACTCATCATCGACGATGAAGCCGATAACGTCAGCGTCTCGTTCAAGAACGGCATCCCGACGACAATCCCTTCCCAGATCAACGATGTTCGTGACATCCGAACCGATAGTTCATTCCTGCAGGTCACTGCGACCCCCTACTGCCTCTACCTCCAGCCGGTAGAGATCAAGACCCCCGATAAACGCTTCAAGCCCATGCGCCCGATCTTCACTTCGCTCGTACCAACAGGCGAAGGTTATGTCGGTTCAGAGTATTTCTTCGGTGATATCTCAAATGAAAAGCATTCGTCGTACTACACCCTTAGGCACGTCAGCGATGGAGAGCTTGTCGCCGTTGGGAGCGAGAAGAACCACGGCAGACTCAAAGTCGCTGAGGTGATGACGTCCAAGAACTCCAAAGCGCTCAGAGATTCCATCTGCAGCTTCATCGTGGGATCCAGCATACTGCAGCTCACCCAAGAAAAGCGGGGCGAAGCCCGGAAGAAATATAGTTTCCTGATCCACACACAGATCGGCAAGATAGCCCACGAGTGGCAAGAGAAACTAGTCCGAAAGATTTTAGACACGCTCAACGACTGGGTGAAGAATGGCTCACCAGAAGCAGACATTCTCCTTGAAGAAGCTTACGCGATGATCGCAGCCGACACGGCAAAACAGAACTTCGCGATACCGCCCAAAGACACGGTAGTCTTTTCCGCCAAGGCATGGATCCGAGCAGGCTTCGTTCAGCCGATCGTCGTTAATTCGGATAAAGACACGGAAGCCCTACTGAACCCCCACACCGGTGAACTTACCCTGAGCAACCTGATGACGGTATTCATCGGCGCCAACGTCCTCGACCGTGGCCTGACCATCCCAAATCTCATCGGCTTCTATTACGGACGCGAACCGGAGAAGTTCCAACAAGACACCGTCTTGCAGCACATGCGTATCATGGGCTACCGCGACAAAGAGGACCTAGTCTTCACACGTCTTTACACAGGCGCCAAGACCCGCGACGCCCTCGTGAAGATCCACAAGTTCGACGAAAGCCTCCGCACGCGTCTGGAACTGGATCCTGCAGCGCCTATCGTTTGCGTCACAAAGGATGAAGACGGCGTCGTCATTCCCTGCAGCCCGAACAAGGTCATGCTTTCTGAGTTGTCCACCTACAAGTCTCACTCCCGCGAGCTCCCGGTCGGATTCGATCTCGCCAACAACGAAGACCTCAAGCCGGCAGTGAAGAAAGTAGACGACCTCCTCTCGAATCATCCGAACGCGACAAAAGACCACACCAAGCCCTTCTTGGTAGAACTAAAAGACGCGATCAAGATCCTGAAGGCCATCGAGCCAACCCTCGAGATGGCCAAGGATGCCGAACTTTTCGTATGGGACCACACCAGGGAGGCGCTATCCATGATGAGCAACAAATCCAAGGATCCGGAACAGAATGGCAAAGTTTGGATCCTCGCCCTTGGACTCTGGGACGCCACGCGTAACCTCAGCAAATACAAGCGAGGAAACATCTACAGTGACGCTCCGGAAACCGCTTCTACCGACCTAGAACGCATGCGCGAGTCGGCGACCCACGCTCCGGGTATTATCCTGGTCAAACAGAGCGGCCTCAAGGAACAAGGCTGGGGCGAATCTGATCACGGCAAGCCCTTCTACTGGCCCGTAATCATCTCCCCCAAGGAGATGGACGAGACCCTCGTCTTTGCTCACGAGGTTCAAAAGGAGTACAAGCCTCGAAAGAAAAGCAAAAAGAAATGAACTTAGTGGAGGACTCCCGAGCAAGTCATCTAGTTGCAATAAAAGTTACTCTCTACGCTTTCTTGAACTTAGAAAACTCAGCGGGAATCATGTCCCAGAACTTTGCTTCATTTACACTCTGGAGGTCGTAATTAAGTTCGATCTGACGGAAGAAATCCATGAGTCGACGGGGCGTCCCCGCCTCCTTTCCGCCTGCGCCGCGTTTGATACGTCCCTTCTCAGGGTCGTAATATAGACGCTGCACCACCGCCTGGAGGCCTTTGTTCTGCATGAGCGTCTGATAGGAGCCAAACTGTACCATGACTTCATTCATCGTGGTCGGATCGTCATAAAGAAGGACCTGAATTCGTGACAGGTCTTCCTTTGCGTTGAAGAAAATGAAGTATGGTCCGAGTACCAGGTGACGGTAGAACTCTTGGAAGCTTAGTCCAGCTACATAGGCACGCTCTTCCTTCAGTTTCTTACGACCGTTGGTGATTTGATCGAACATGCAGGCGGCAAGCCATGTCCACATCCCAACATCGATTCTGATCTCGTCGTACTTGTTACGCGGAAAGACGCGATCGACGAAGCTTGCGAGGTCCATCTTCGTCGCAAAAACTTCAGGCAACGTGGGCATGACATAAGCCGTAGGTTCTGATGTCGTATCACTGGTGAGAAGTTCGACCGGGACAGGCTGGACGGGCAATTTGGTTTTTGCGTATAGCTTTGCTTGACGCAGATACTCGCGGAATGCGTCCACGCCCTGCTGATTGAATCGTCGGATGTTCATTTTTCGATATGCTTAAGGAAGCCGTCGTGGAGCTGGCTACGGCGTGAAAAAGCAGCGCAAGCCTGGTCGATCCAGTCAGGGAGGTCAGCCTCCTGATTTTTTTCGGGCAGTGCGTCACCTGTCTGGGTCATGGCAAAGCGTACCCATGCATGCCGCCACGATGCGGAGGTCGGATCGTACTCAAAGGCGTCACCTTCAAGTAGGATCTTAGCCAGAATAAGCCTCATCGCCGCAGGAAGGATGAGAGCAGAATGGACCGGGCTATTAAGGAACTCAGAAGCCGAGTTAAGTGAAGCTTGCTTGTCGATCCGAAGCACAGGGGCATCGCTGGCACCTTCGGCACCGGAGATATCGAAATCAACGCGCCAGAGAATACCGCCCAGCTCCCTGGTGCCATCCACAGGAAGTAAGGAATTTGAGCCGCCCAGCTTTCCATCCTGGCTCTTGATACGAATGGCCTCCGCCACGCCTAGTTTCTGGGCCGTAGCAGAGTCGATGACGTAGAGGTTGAACACCACGCTCTCGCCGGTCAGCCGCGAGATATCCTCCTCGCGGAATGCCGGAGAACCAACCGTCCCGAAATTAAAACGAATGGCTTCCATCGAGGACTGGGTTACGTCTACGAAGATCGAAGAACCTGCCGGGAAGGCATATTCGGCAAGGTCAGCTGAAATCGAAAAGCGCTTGGTTGCGCCGACGACAGAAAGCTGGATATTGATTTTATTCCCGACGATTTTCTTTCGTTTAAGGAAATTGATACGGCAAATAGTCATGGCGATTAGAGCGCTTCCTTGGCTTCGAGGATCTTAGAACGAACGACAAGGTCACGGTTGACGTCGAACCCTTTGACCGTGACCTGGAAGATAGGTGCAGTGATCGAAATGACGATGCGGTTTCCCTCGGCTGAAACGATGTTAGCACCATCGATTTCGCGCTTCAAAGCCTTGCCCTTGAAATCGAAGTCATACTCCTGATAACGGCTAAAGGGATCCCCCTTGGCCGTCTCGTAAGCAGCAATAATCTCTACATTGGCACCGGAATCCACCGGCCAACCCGTGGCCGAAACTGTAAATCCTTCCTTTAACGGAATGATTCGCACCTCCGCCTTAGGCGGCAGGTCGGGAAGGTCTGGCGGAATAGGCGGAATAGGACCTGGCTGATCATCAGGCTCTTTCGGTTCCTCACGTGGCGGCTTTTCCACATCGGGGGTCTCAGGGCCAGGATCGTTAAAGTAGGAGCGCAGGATGTCCTTGTCGATCTGGTTGGAACTGGAGTGAACACGACGAAGCAGCTCCGTCGCAAAGTCGGCGACAAACTTGATCGCCATCCCACCGTAAACATACTTGTCCTTGAAGTTCTGCGAGGATGGCTGCCACTCGGTATGAGCCGGATTTTCAGAATCCCCCAGGAGATTAGCCAGCGCACCTTTGTCGATTCTCACGATGGTGGCGAAACCGTTCGCACGACTGCTGGTCACGTTTGAAATGATGAGATCCTCTCGAATATGACAGGGCCGATCGTTGAAGGCCTCGTCCTTCAGCATGAAACAGCTGAACTCGTCGCGGGCATCCTGGCTGTCTTTCTTGCGCACCGTCAAAGCCGCCTTCACCTGGACGAGGAGCCCCTCGGCAAGCGAAGTACGGATAGACTTGCCAAGCTCCTCCGGAAGCATGCCCTCGGCCCAAGCCGCCTTGGCGACATCGCAATCAGGGAGAACATAGGTGACAGGAGCCGACTCCATCATCGCCTGAGCCAGGCGCACAAGCGCACGCGTGCGATTGAGCATTTTCAGGCGGCGATCATCGGCCTTAAGCCTGGCGGCAAGGTCGGAGAGGATTTTGTGGAAATTATCAGCCTTAATGCGAATGACCCCGTCCTCGTCCTCGAGCGCGATCTCGAGCTTACGCTCCAGAATAGGAAGATAATAGCCGTCGAGAATTGCGATCAAGAGACTATCCTGATCGAAGCCGGAAGACCCGTCTTCGCCCTCATCGAGCCACGGCACTACGACGCTTAGACCGGGCTGCCCATCCTTACGGCTTAGATTGAAGTCGCTGCGGAAATCGGCGAGTATCTCGGCGTCCGTAATGGGACCGCTGATCGAGTCGCCACCCTCGAGCTTGATGGGCTTACTGAAATAACCGTCGGGACGGTAAACTTTACGCTCCACCTCATGGTACTTGAGGATACAGCTCCCCATCAGGAAGCCCTTCGGGTGGGCTTCGGTCACTGAGTAACCGAAAAGAGTCTGCGCGTGGCTGGAGCGAGGAAAGACCTGCTTACCGATGCCCCAGCGTCCGAGCTGGTCAGCCGACTTCTCGGTCGCGCCTTCAGCCCGGAAGAAATAGAAGAAAGCATTCTTGGCGCCCTCGATGACATCCGTCTGCTCCCAATCGCCGACCAGACCAGTGGTACCGAAGTCCTCAAAGACCAGGAAACCGCACTTCTTGTCGCGGGTCGCCTTACCAGGACGCAGTCCATTCTTCGGAGCCAGGTAGTGGGACCACGCTGCCCCGAACCACTTCTGATGCGCAGCCGGGGCCAAAGCCTTCGACTGACCAGAAATATAGATTCGGACCTGGGCCTGACCGTTCGGTCGATCGGGCCGTGCGTCCAGGGAGTTCTGGATCGCCTCTCTGATTAGAGCCTCACCCGCATTCTTGATGGCATCAGACGCGAAGAACTCACCTGAAACGGGGTTTCGCGTCTTTTCGTTCTTGGCCTTGAGGGTAAAAGCCCAATTGGAACTCATGCAGCAATGCTCCCAGAAGGTTGCAGCATGTCCAGGAGAAGTTTATATTTAGAAATATAAATAAATTATTCAAAGCCACTTGCTCTCGGGCAGTGACAGGTGACCATAAAATACAATGAACATAAATAGTCGAATCTTAGCACTAAGTGACGCAAGGCAGCAGGAAGGACTTTTTTGGTTCCTAGAACGTAGCGGCAAAGAATTAATGCTAACTTGGCCAATAAAAACTGCCGGTGGCGTCTTCTTGGCCACACAAGCAGCTGGAATTCATAAACCAGATTTCAGCGATTATGTTCTAAGTATCAGATCATCCACCGGAAAAGGCGCCACCGAACTTTACTCAGACAAGGAGCCTGTTTTTGAGCCTGATGGATCTTGGACTTACCTTTATCGGCATGAAATAAGAGGAGACGCTGACCCAACAACGATCTGGAGGAACAAAGCACTTCTTAAAAACATGCAAGATGCAGTCCCGGTAGCAGTTATCCAACAGCAAGATGTTGGTCGTTATAAGATCTTAGGATTAGCGTATGTGACGGACTATAATCCACGAACTGGCTATTTCTTCTTAACCGGCACATCAGTCAGCAACCTCCCACTCGGCCTTGAGCCCGGCGCAGTCTCGGAAAGTTCAGATGTTGAATCTGACACCAGGAAGTATCAAGAAACTCGACTAGCAATTAGGCAAGGTCAGGCAAAATTTCGCTCGGATCTACTTTTAGCTTATGGCGAAAAATGCGCAGCCACAGATTACGACGTACCAGAAGGCCTGGAAGCTGCACATATAAGACCATATCGCGGCTCGCATACCAATGAGAATAGAAACGGAATCCTATTAAGATCAGACATACATAACCTCTTTGACTACGGGATAGTCGGGGTGGACCCCGACACAATGAGGATTATTCTCAATCAACGTGCGAGGGGGTCCAAGTATGCAGCATTACACGGTCAAAATTTACGGATTCCAGACGACCCCAAGAGCCAACCGGAGAAAGCTCTACTAGACAGTCACCTGAAGCTGCATGGTTTCACCTCAATTTTATAAAATGATTATCCTTTACGAGCCATTTCCTGAAAATGCACCACGTCATGAGCCATGTCAGCGTAGTCTTTCAGATCATACAGAGATCCGCCGGCTGAGGTATTTAGCAACTTGGTGAATCCTTTCACCTCATTGATGGACCTTCCCTTAGCCAAACGATAGGGCCGGTCCTCAGCTCCGGACTGATCAAGATAATCGGAAGCAATCTTATCGAGCAACACGCTCACCAATCTAGACATGGCGCCGTATCGACGAAGAACAATACTCCACTGGATGTTCTGATCCGCGAAAAGGATACGAAGATAATGAGTCATGGTCTTGCCGCCAGCCTGCGGCTCTCTTGATGCCATGTCAGCCACCCTGGCAATCCACCAAAGACGGCCAACTCCGTGGCGTGTGAGAGCTGTGGTGCCAGCCCCTCGCCCAACCCAACGCTGAAGAAGGATACCCCGGGCTCGATTAATGGTGTCCCGCTGCTTCTTAGGCTTGTTTTCAACCTCATCCTCGAGGTCATCTTCATTCAGTACGTAAGGGGTCAAGATAGCGTCGTCCGGATCGGCAACAACCGGAGCAGGGACATGCCAACGGGCCTTCATATACTCGGAGCAGGAACCAAAAGCCAATCCCGCCCAGAGAGTCCAGTCGACGGCTGCAGCGGGAGGCAAACCGCCCAGAACCTCATATATCGCCAAAGAAGCGCGGAAGTCGCTCAGGTTCTTGTCGTCTTCGACAAGCCGCAGCGCAGACAAACGGGTCACGTCAACATCCTGAGATTTGACCACCGGAGAGGCATCCCTCCACCAAGCCGTTTGAGAACCGACCTTAGAACACAAAGAATCGCTGGAGACCAGCGCAAGCTTGTCCCGATCTTTGCTTTTCTGAGCGGCCAGCTCCTTACAAAGTTCGATCAAGTGAAGAGAGGCATCGCGATGGCCTTGCTTGGAAAGAATTTTCATTCGTCGTTAGATTGGGTAGCGATGGGGATGTT
>Ga0222712_10005455_pt1 | contig 12893 bp, 18 predicted proteins | sample C33_657DmetaG_FD_165043 | JGI IMG/M metagenome (GOLD analysis project Ga0222712, IMG submission 165043) | Estuarine water microbial communities from San Francisco Bay, California, United States - C33_657D | ecosystem: Environmental > Aquatic > Marine > Unclassified | place: USA: California...
GTATTTGACCCAGCCCGATGGCAAAGAACTTTTATGGTTCTTGATGAAGAAGGCTTGCCTGTTGTTAGTTACCCCAACAGTGCTGCAAATATGGTACCCGCAACACAAAAGTTCTACGAAGCCGTAGTGAATGAATCATTTACCCACGATGGAGATGAACGCCTTGCACGCCACATTGCAAACTGCGTAACAAAACAATCAAGCCGTGGTGTTATGGTTGCCAAAGCAAGTAGCAGGCGCAAGGTGGATGCCGCCGTTGCTTCAATCTTTGGCTATGATCGCGCTACACAACCAGCCGAGCCACCAGCACCAGTTGCAAGATTCTTTTCAATTCAGGTATAGGGAGCATAATGAAGAAGATTGACCTATCAGTTGCAGTTGAAGTTGCGGGCGTAACGCTTGCGACAAGTGGTCTTGCAATGATTTCAGTTCCATTAGCTTTAATTGTCGCAGGTGTTTTTCTAGTATGGATTACAGAGAAGGCTAACTAATGAGTTTATCTAACCGACTTCGCAGCATCAGTCAAAAGCGTTCAATTAACAATCAATACATTGATCCAATTGTTCCTGGTCGTGCTTTATATGCTGCTGATTCAGGCGTGGTCATCAACTCTGAAAGTGCAATTCGTATTTCAACGGTTTATTCTTGCGTGCGTTTGTTATCAGATACAATTAGCTCATTGCCAGTTAGTGCTTATGTTCGGCGTGGTCGTGTCCGTCTTTCTTATGCAGCCGTTTATGGTGAGCAACCAAATTGGGTCTTAAAGCCAAATGCTGAAACAACTCGCCTTGAATTTTATGAGCAGATTGTTACTTCATTCAAACTTGAAGGCAATGCTTATATCCTTACAGTTCGTGATGACATGGGAGATGTTCAAGAGCTTTATGTCTTAAATCCCCGCAATGTCCGAATTGTGCGCCCAGCGCCAGGTGAGCCATTCATTTATTATGTTCAGGTTAAAGATTCTCAAGGAACTTATGAGCAGCAATTATCTGCTAGAGAATTATTGCACATTCCTGATTTCCGTTTGCCTGGTGAGTTCTATGGTCTATCGCCAGTTGCTGCCTGCCGTACAACTATGGGCGCAGTCATGGCCGCTGAAACTTATGCAGCATCCTATTTTGGAAACGCTGCAAATCCAGGGGGAGTTGTTGAAGTTCCTGGCGAACTTACTCAAGAACAGGCACAAGATATTGGTCGTGATTGGAACATCACTCACACAGGGCCATACCGCGCTGGCAAAATTGGTATCCTTTCAGGCGGCGCAAGTTTCAAACCGCTGACAATAAATGCCCAAGATGCACAATTATTGGACACACGCAGATTTTCAGTTGAAGAAATTGCAAGAATTTATCGCGTTCCGCTTAGCCTGTTGGGTCATCCAGTAGCGGGTGCAATGTCATTTGCATCAGTTGAAGCACAGAATCTTTCATTTGTTCAACACACTTTGCGCCCAATCTTAGAACGCATTGAACAATCTTTATCAACTCTCTTGCCTGAATCTGATGGTTTCATTCGATTTAATTTAGATGCCCTACTTCGCGGAACAACACTTGAACGATATGATGCTTATACAAAAGGTTTGCGTGAAGGTTTCTTATCTCTTAATGATGTTCATGCTTCAGAGGATATGTCACCAATTGAAAATGGTGATCAATATAGAGTTCCACTGCAAAACATTGATGCAACCGATGCAAAAGATGTTGGGTTAAAGTTACGAGCTGAAATTGCAGCAAGTCTGATTCAGGTTGGATTTGACCCAGCAGCAGTTACAAAGGCAGTTGGTTTGCCTGATATGAAGCACACAGGCGTTCCATCTAGCCAATTGCAACCAGTATCAACAATTGACCCAGCCGACCCAGCAGCAGTTTATGGAGTCGAGTAATGCCATTTAATGCACCCGAATATATGCAGTCAAATGCGGCAAGAGGTTTGCAATATCTTGATGAAGGTTTTGGGGGAGATGGATTAACTGATGGCACAAAGCGTGAAGCACGCGAAATGGCTGCAGGAAATATATCTGATAACAAAGTTCGTGAAATGGCACCCTGGTTTGCTCGTCACAAAGTTGATGGACAAGCCTCAAAAAATAGCAATCCATCAGATGCCCAATATCCAGGCGCAGGTTTAGTTGCCTGGTTGTTATGGGGCGGAGATTCCAACTTCAGTGATAGAGCGCAAAACTGGGCGCAGAGCAAGATTGATGCACTAGATGCTGAAGCCGACTCAAGGAGCAAAATGAAAAAGATTGAACGCCGTACATTTACAGTGCGCGATGTTGAAGCAAGACAATCTGAGGATGGCACAATGCGCCTTCGCGGATACGCTGCAGTGTTTAATGACCCAAGTGTGCCAATGCCATTCATTGAAACGATTGCCCCTGGTGCATTTAGTAAAACATTAAGTGAGACACCTGATGTTCGTTTGCTTATTAACCACGAAGGTTTGCCTTTAGCTCGCACAAAGAATGGCACATTGACCTTGATGGAAGATGAGCGCGGTTTGTTTATGGATGCAGTTATTGCAGACACAAATGAAGGTCGTGACCTTTACAAGTTGATTGAGCGTGGAGATGTTGACCAAATGAGTTTTGCTTTTCGTGTTATCCGTCAAAAATATAATGAAGATCGCTCACTTCGTACATTAACAGAGGTTAGCCTTGCTGATGGCGATGTATCGGTTGTAACATATCCCGCTTATCAAACAACATCTGTTGAGGCACGCGAGGCACTGCGTAAGGCAATTGATGCAGTAAAAGAAGGCCGTGAAGTAACGGGTGAATCTTTAATGATTCTAAAAACTATTTTTGATGATCTTTCTGAAGGTCACGATTACATAATGAAAGCCGTTGAAATGATGGCACTAATGACAGGTGAGACAATGGGTGAGTATTCAAGTCGTGAAGCTGTTGGTGATTTTGTTCGCTGGAACTCATCAGGTGGCATTGCCCGTGGCAAAATTGAGAAGATTCAAACAACAGGCGAAATCAATGTGCCAAACTCTAGTTTTAGCATTACTGCCGAAGAAGGTAATCCTGCAGTTTTGATTCGTGTTTATGAGGAAATCCGTGACGGCTATCGCCCAACAGATACTCTTGTTGGTCACAAGATGAGCGAACTGACACAGATTGATGCCTTACAAGAACCAAGTCCTGAAGAAGCGGGCCGTTCAATTTCATTGCGCTTAGCAAAAGCAATTGTAAAAAACACAAAATAAGTTTCTGCTGCACAAGTAGCAGATCGAAGTCGGAGCGACCTCACACCCTTTAGCGCCGTGAGCAGCAATCGCCACCACCTCACAACACAAATAACTCATAGGAGAAAAATGTCAAAGTCATACCTTGATGTTGCTCTTGAGCGCCGTGATGCTGTTAAGGCTGAAATGGATGCAGTTCTTGAGGCAGTAGCCGCTGAAGAACGCACCGACCTAACAGATGACGAAACAACAAAGGTTGATGCCCTTGTTGAAGAAGCACGCGCACTAGATGCAAAAATCGAAAAGTTCACAACACAGGCAACAGCAGATGCAAAGGTTGCAGAAATGCGCTCATCTGTTGCAGCAGTAATTACACCAAAAGTAGGCGGAGCAACTGTAACTAAGGAAGCACGCACATACGCACCTGAAGCTGAAGTTTCATTTGTGAAGGATGCTTACAACGCACAATTCAAAAATGACTTCGCAGCATCAGATCGTCTTGCACGCCACATGCGCGAAGAATCAATTGAGAACCGCGCAGTAGGAACATCAAACTTTGATGGTCTTGTGGTTCCACAATACCTAACTGACCTTGCTGCACCTTTTGCACGCGCTGGTCGTCCATTCCTTGATGCTGCTACAAATGGCCATTCACTACCCGCCAACGGGATGACCCTGAATATAAGTCGCATGACAACAGGTACCTCAACGGCTATTCAAGCTACTGAAAACTCAGCAGTATCTAATACAGATTCTGATGACACACTATTGACTATCAATGTTCGTACAATTGCAGGTCAGCAAGACCTATCACGCCAAGCAATCGAGCGCGGAACTGGAATTGATACATTCATTCTCCAAGACCTCATTCGTTCATGGCACACAACACTTGATAACCAGTGCCTAAACGGTGCAGGTACATCAGGAACAATTCTAGGACTTGCATCATCAGGTGGAAATGCAGTTACTTTCACATCAACAGCACCAACAGTTGCCCTTCTTTATCCAAAGTTGGCTGATGCAATTCAGCAGGTTCAGACAAACACATTCCAGCAACCAACACACTGGATTATGCACCCACGCCGTCTTGCATATTTGATGGCCGCAGTTGATTCACAGAGCCGTCCACTTGTTGTTCCAACAGCAGGCGGTCCAATGAACGCAATTGCAGCAGGAGCAGGAGCAGTCGCATACGGTAACTCAGGTTACTCATTGATGGGTCTGCCAATTGTTACTGATGCAAATGTTGTTACAAATCTTGGAGCAGCAACAAACCAAGATCAGATTTACTGCGTTGCAGCACCTGAAATGCACCTATGGGAGCAACCAGGCGCACCGTTTGCGTTGAACTTTGACCAAACAACAGCAGGCAGCCTAACAATCAAGGCAGTTGTGTATGGCTATGCAGCCTTCTCAGCAGGCCGTTACCCACTAGCAGCCTCAATTATTTCGGGCACTGGTTTGGTAGCACCAACTTTCTAATCGAAAGTTAACAATTGTAAGAGGCGGGTTTTTCTCCCCCGACTAACCCGCCTCTTACTTCTTAAATGATTCGGGGGAATCTATGAAATCATCACACAAAGTTTCAATTGGCAGTTGCGACCCAGGTGATGTCAATGGTAGTTTTGCTTTTAGCTTGATACAACTCGTTCAGGCAAGAGCATCAAGACTTGGACCTTTTGTTCGAGTAAAAGGTTCAGGGCTTTTGTCTAAGCAACGCAATCGTGTTGTAAAACAATTTCTTGAGACTAAATCTGATTGGCTTTTAATGATTGATTCAGATCAACAATTGCCAGTTCAATCATTTGATAAATTGATTCAATCAGCGCACGAAACAGAACGACCAATAATTGCTGGTTTATATTTTGCCAGTTTTGAAACAGGTCATCCGTATCCAAAGCCTATTCCTACAATTTACCAAGATACGCCTGAAGGCTTTTTACCATTACATAATTACGATAAAGACTCTCTGTTTGAAGTAGATGCTGCAGGTACTGGATGTTTGCTTGTCCATCGCAGTGTCCTTGAAACAATGCAAGATAAATGCGACACAAACCAGGGCAAAGATTGGGCTTGGTTTTGGGATGGCCCAATTGACGGTGAATGGATTGGCGAGGATTTACTTTTCTGCCGCCGCGTTCGCTCGCTTGGCTTCCCTATCTATGCACACACGGGTGCGATATTGCCTCACTATAAGTCTTATTGGCTAGATGATAGGCAGCACGATATATGGAACGCTTAAAAAAAATTTTCAAAAAGAAACCCTTAAAGAAGGAAACAGCAACTGCTATTCCACAGCTTGAAAAAGCAATGCTTCCTAAAGTAGAAACGAGAATAAAGCGTGGCGATTACTAACGGTTATTGCACCCTCAATGATGTTAAGTCAGCACTTAACTTAGAAGATGCAGCAGACAACTCTGCCATTGAACTTGCTATCTCTACTGCAAGCCGTCAAATTGACGATTATTGTGGCCGTTTCTTTTATTCAGACGGCACTCAAGGTGCGCCAGCAACTCGTTATTACACACCAACAGACTGGTGGGAATTGCCTGTAGATGACTTTACGGCAATCACAGAAATTGCAACAGATGATCAATTCAATCAAACTTATACAACAATTTGGGCAACAACAGACAGAGTATTTGAACCTGTTAACAATCCTTCTCGCGGATGGCCTTTGACCCGCATCATTGGCGTTGACTCATATTTTTGGCCTCGTTTCATACCGCAATCTGTTCGAGTTAAAGGCGTTTTTGGATGGAGCGCGGTGCCTTATGAAGTAAAAACCGCAGCAAAGATTCAAGCCTCTCGCCTGTTTTTGCGTAACCAGTCACCATTTGGAATTGCTGGCAATACAGATTTGGGAACGGTGCGATTGGCTGCCAAATTAGATGCCGATGTAGAGGCACTACTGCGCCCCTTACGCAAGAACAATGGCTTGGCCGTATAATGTTACCCAGTGAGGTTAGAAACGGCTTAAAAGCCAACCTAGAGAGTATTAAAGGGATGCGTATTTACGAGCTAATCCCCACTGTACCAGTGGCACCAGCAGCCATTGTTGGCCAGTTGGATTTCACCTTTGACTTGAATAATGCCCGTGGACTTGACCAGGCAAACCTAGATGTTGTTGTTTTGGTGCAGCGCTTCACAGAGCGTTCAGGCCAAAACGAACTTGATAAGTACCTCGCAGGCAGCGGGGATTTCTCAATCAAGGCAGCAATTGAATCTGATCTAACTCTTGGTGGGGCTTGCAGCACTTTACGAGTCACATCTGCCGAAGCGGGTAATTACTCATCAGGCGATATTGAGTTTCTTTCATACCGTTACCGTCTTACCGTTTGGGGATAGGAGAAAAATGAGCTACATAGTTACATCGGATGTATTTGCGCCGAAGAAGAAAGGTGAGTCAATCACCGAGAAAGAATTGCTTGAACTAGGCCTCAACATTGATGCCCTAGTTGCAGGCGAACATCTAAAAAACACCGCAGCAATCAAACCAGTAGAGGAAGTAAAATAATGCCACGCTTAGTATTAACAGATGTATCAGTAACAGTAAATGCTATTGATCTCAGCGCCTTTTTGACTAGCGTTACACTTACAACAAGTGTAGATGTTGTTGAAACAACAGGAATGGGAAGCGCAGCAGCAAAAACTCGTTTGCCAGGATTAAAAGATAACTCAGTAACCCTAGAGTTCAATCAGGATTTTGCAGCATCAGGACCTGAAATATCAATCAATGCAGTTGGCGCATCACTTGTTGGCACATCAGTTCCTGTTGTAATCAAGCCAACATCAGGTGCAGTCAGTGCAACCAACCCTTCATACGCCTTTACCGCAGTTTGCTCAGAGTGGCAACCAATTCAAGGTGGCGTGGGCGAACTAGCCACGATTTCTTCAACTTGGCCAATCTCAGGCGCAATCACAAAAACAGTTGCATAAATGCCACGCCTTGTTCTCAATAACGCCTATGTGCTATTTGCAAGCAACGATATTTCGGAGTTTGTAACACAGATAGAATTGAAAACAAGCGTGGATACAATTGACACTACCCAAATCGGCGCACAATCAAGAACGCGCCAAGCTGGGGTGTTTGATAACTCTGTGACTTTTCAGTTCAATCAAGATTATGCCGACAATGCCCTTGAAGAACTTGTCAATGGTACTTCAATGGCAAACACAACAGTTGGAACTGCAGTTGCAATGCAAATCAGGCCAGTAAATGCTGCAGTAAGTGCAAGCAATCCAAAATATACATTCAACGCAGTTATTACTGAATGGCAATCTGTATCGGGTGAATTGGGAAGCCTAAGCACCGTTTCAGTATCGTGGCCAATTTCAGGTAACATAACAAAATCAATCGTATAAACTAGGGGGAAAAGATGGATGGATTATCAGTTAAGGTAAAAACAACCGATGGTGTTGAGGCTTCTTACAAGTTAACGCCTCGCATCATCGTTGCATTTGAGCAACAATTTGGTGCAGGTATGCCTAAATTATTGGGGGATCAACAAAAAATTGAACACATCTATTGGATTGCCTGGAAAGCCCTTCAGGTTGCGGGAGTTGTTGTGCCAGTTTTCGGCCCTGCGTTCTTAGATACTCTAATCAGCGCCGAATTGGATGCTGATGAATCTTTCGAATCCACCGCAACAGTCTAACTTATATGATTGCAGCCGTTGCGGTTGAGACGGGTATTCCTATCAGTGACTTGCTTGATGCGCCTGAAGGTATCCTTGAAGCAATCACGATCTATATGAAGGAACGAGCTAAAGCCAATGGCGGATGAAGTAATTGTTCTTTCAGGTATCAAAGAAACTATTGATGCACTTAAAGAGTTTGACAAAGATGCAGTTAAGCGCTTCAACAAGGTTATCAATACTGAACTTGCAGGGGCAGAGCGAGATGCTAAAGCATTGATTGCAGGCGTTGCTGGTTACAACGATGACAATACCCCTATGAGTGGCTGGCGCAAATCCGATGCAGCCAAACCACGCAAAACTGTTAGAGGCGGTAAGGGTTGGCCTGGTTGGGATACTGGAGTTGTTCAATCAGGCATTGTAAAGACAAAAGCGCAGGGCAAAGTTCGTGGCGATTATACAACCAGTGCAGGCGCACTTCTTAACAAAACTGCAGCAGGTGCAATCTTTGAAATTGCAGGTAGAAAAACTAAATCAGGATTCGGTGGCGGTTCGGGCAGTCAATTCTTACGAACATTGGCTAACAGATTTGGCAAAGCCTCGCGTGTAGTATGGCGTGTTGTAGATAAAGACAAAGACAGAATACAGGCAAATGTGGCGCGGGCGCTTGAAAAAGCAAAGGCCGATTTACAGAAACATCTACAGGGAGAGCGAGCTAAATAAATGGCAGTTGGCGCAGTTGTAGCCCGCATACTCACCCAGTATTCCGATAAAGGTTCAAAGGCTGCTCAAAAAGATATAAAAAAACTTGGTGCAAACATTGATAAGTTTGCAAAGAGGTCAGCAAAAGCCTTTGGTATTGCTGCCCTTGCATCTGCTGCCTTTGCAGCCAAGATTGGCAAGGATGCAGTTCAGGCTGCAATTGCAGATCAGAAATCTCAAGCCCTTCTTGCTAACTCTTTGCGCAATACAGTTGGTGCATCAGATGCGCAGATTGTAAGTGTAGAAAAAAACATTACGGCGCTTCAAAAGCAATTTTCAGTAGTAGATGATGAGTTAAGACCTGCCTTTGGTCGCTTGACCGCAGCCTTTGGCTCAACTGCGGCTGCATCAGAGGCGTTACAAATAGCTTTAGATGTAAGCGCCTTTGCGACTGTTGATTTAGCAACTGCATCCGATGCAATTATCAAAGCAAGTAAGGGTCAAACTAAGGCTTTGGGCAACCTTGTGCCTGGTGTTAGCGCAGCAACATTGGCCACTAAAGACTTTGGCAAGATTACAGATCAAGTTTCAAAGATTGTAGGCGGTGCTGCTGCCACTCGCGCTGGCACCCTTGAAGGCAAATTGGCTGGCCTTAAAATTGCATTTGGCGAAGTAATGGAGACTTTGGGCTATGCCCTTTTGCCCGTTCTTGAGAAGTTTGCCACGATGCTTACAACACAGATACTGCCAAAGGTCGAAGCATTTGTTGCACTCAACAAAGACAAGTTAGCCGCAGGTTTTGCAATTGCTGCAGATATGGCCTTCAAGTTGCTCACTAATGCAGTCGCTTTCTCTGACTGGTGTGCAAATAATTTTGGAGTTATAAAAGGTATTGCAGCTCTTATTGCTGGGATGTTTGTTGTGGGTCGCATTGCTGCCTTTATTGTTGCAATTGAAAAAATCATTGCAGTAATGAAAATCCTAAGAGCAACTGCAATTGGAACGGCTATCGCAAATGCTCTTGCAACAGGCGGTGTAAGTTTGGCATTAGGTACTGCTGCTCTTGCTGCAATTGGTATTGGTGCTTTTGCAGTAGGAAATATGCTAGAACCTAAAACTACAAGCACAAAATCTAGTAAAGCAATTAGCCCCCGTGGTAATACCAAAAACCGTGATTTTAGCGTTACACCTTACTCACCTGTTACTAATGCTCTTAGTAATTTTACAACTGGCCTTGATAAAGCAACTGCAGCAACAAAGAAATCAATGAATGATGAAATCAACGCAGCGGCAGCAAAGAAAAACTTAGAACGCCAAAAGATGCTTTCAGGCTCAACATCACTTGCAATTGGACAAGGCACAAAGTTGTATGCAGCAAATAGTGGCAGAAATATCGTTGTCAATGTTGCAGGCTCTGTTACAACTCAAGACGATCTCATCACCGCAATATCAAATGGCTTAGAGCGTACTTCACGGCGTAGCTTTGGCAGTGGTGGTGGCAAACTCATTGCGCAGGTTGTTTAATGACAGCATTTGATGGCATCACATCGCCTGCAGTCACAGTTCAATTCTTAATGAGTGGCTCATTTGTCACAGTTGCAACCACTGATGTAATTAGCATAAACATTCGCCGTGGTCGCACTCGACAAAGTGAGCGCGACCAATGCGGCATATCAGTTATTGTTCTCAATAACTTCAGCGGTATCTATAACCCTGATGCCACCAGCGGAACTTATGTTGTCGGCGGTGTAAGCATCCTGCGTGATGGCTTGCAGATGCGCATTGTGGCTACAATCGGTGGAGTTGCATACAACCTTTACTATGGCTTTTTGGAAACAACAAGAGTAGATCAGGGCGAAGCGCCAGGGGTCACAATGACCTTCGTTGATGGCATTGCCTACATCGCCGATGCCCAGGCACCAGCACTTGCTGCTGCCGCAAATGCCGAAACTGCAGCCACCCGCGTTGGCCGTATGTTAGACATTGCGGGTTGGCCAAGTGGAGCATCAAGGTCATTAACGGGCAGTGTTGGGATGCTGGCCACGGTTCAAAATTCATCTTGTATGGCAATGATTTACCAGGCAGTTGATTCAATTGCTGGTCGCTTTTATATCTCACGCGATAATGTTGCAACCCTTGTGCCTCTTAGCAATAAGTTCTCACGCCCAACTCAATTGCTCTTTACTGATACGAGCGCAAGCAACACTGTTGGTTATATGGAGTTGTTCACTAACCCAGGCACTTACTATGTTGTCAATCAGGCTATAGTCAACCGTGGCAATGCCAACAAGCAATACACATCAACCTACAACCCAAGTGTAAGTTCTTATGGTGTCGCTAAAAACACTTTTGATGCACCTGTTGCTACTGATTCAAATGCTCAAAATCTAGCTCTTTATGAGTCACGCAAATTGGCTTCACCACTTACCTATGTTGAGCGCATTGATTTTAACGCACTGGCACTTGGCGATTATGGTGCTTTGTATCCTGACTTTTTAGCCACTGAACTTGGAGATCAAATAAGCGTTGTGCGCTCAGGCACACAATACAACTTGGTGGTTGAAGGTATGGCGTTTTCAATTGTGCAAAATAATTGGATGATGTCCTACACCACTTCCGCCATCAATCCATACTCAATTACAATCTAGGGGGTAGCAGATGCCATTGTGTCCACAAATCACCAATACCCCCATTACTGTAACTCTTACGGCTGATTTTACTGTCACAAATGTCATTCCAGTTTTGCCTGCCAATACAGAGCAACTTGATGGTGTTATTGTCTTAGTTGACGGCAAAACAAAGGCTTATTACCAAACCACCGCGCCAACTGTAGGGATGACAGAAGGCGATATTTGGTTTGACACTGATGATGGTTACAAGTTGTATTACTACACAGGTTCAGCGTGGGTTTCCGTACAAGACACTTCAATTGCCGCCGCCCAGTCAGCAGCAACTGCAGCGCAGACAACGGCAGATGGCAAGAACAAAATTTACCGCCAGGGAACTACACCTACAGGCACATTTGCTATTGGTGATACTTGGTTTAATACTTCAGCAGATAATGCCATTTCTCGGTGGGATGGTTCTTCTTTTGTTGCGACAACTCTTGGAAATAATGCACTTGCCAGTATCTCTGCCAGCAAGATTACGGCAGGCACGATTGATGCTTCAGTAATCACAGTTTCAAACCTTGATGCTGGCAATATAACCACAGGCAATCTTGCTGCAGCTCGAATAGCAACTGGTTCACTAGATGCCACTAAAATCATTGCTGGAAGTATCACAGCAACGCAGATTTCATCTTCCTATATTTATGCTGGAACAATTGCCGCTGGAAACATTACGGCTGGAACAGTTACTGCATCTGTTGCTTTTAATGCAGCAAGCGGCAATTTTACTGGCAACATTACGGCAACCAGCGGTTCATTTTCAGGTACAATCACATCCACAAGCGGAAGTATTGCTGGCTTTACCCTTAGTGCAACAACGATAACTAATGGCAGCACTATGACTCTCTACAACAATGGTGACTTTTACACAGGTGGAGTGGTTTCTTCTACAGGCGGTCTTTATTCAACGGCGGCTTGTTCTTTTGGATCAACTCTTAATGTAACTGGTACTGCAACTCTTGGAGCAACCACCCATTCGGGAACAATGACTTATGCGGGTATTGCTACTGGTTCAGGTAGCACAATGGTTGTAGTGACCACAGGTTCTCGTATTGCCTACACGACTTCATCAGAGCGATTCAAGCAAGACATCAAATACATAACTTCTGATGGATGGCTTGACAAAGTATTAGCAATGAAACCAATCACATATAAAACGCATGATGATTATGTCATTGAAGGCGAACCCAATGAAACGCAAATTGGTTTCCTTGCTGAAGATATTTATGACTTGGGTGGCGGTTTAGAAAAAACTGTAGTTCTTGACCCATTAGGAGAACCGTTCTCACTTTCTTATGACCGCTTGACTACATTTCTTGTGCTTGCAATTAAGGAACTTAAAGCTGAAATAAATCAACTCAAGGGGGCGTAAATGGAACAAGAGATTGACATTGAACTAATCTTAAAGAATATGCGTGAAACCATAGGCGTACTTGCCCAGGAAAACGCAGTCCTTAAAGCACAACTCTCATCTAAATAGAACGGGAAACCGCGCAAATGACACCAGCAAACTGGGCAGGCTTAATTGTTTCAATCATCGCAATCATCAGTGCCTTTGCAGGGTCAGTGCGTTGGCTCGTAAAGCATTACCTCAACGAACTCAAGCCGAATGGTGGCAGCAGTTTGAAAGATGCAGTTAATCGCCTTGAAGTGCAAATGGACATTGTGCTTGACCTATTGGCAAAGAAGT
>Ga0222712_10005457_pt1 | contig 12886 bp, 8 predicted proteins | sample C33_657DmetaG_FD_165043 | JGI IMG/M metagenome (GOLD analysis project Ga0222712, IMG submission 165043) | Estuarine water microbial communities from San Francisco Bay, California, United States - C33_657D | ecosystem: Environmental > Aquatic > Marine > Unclassified | place: USA: California...
GGAGATGGCACCGAACTCCAAGCGATGCTTTCTCTAGATAAAGTCGGCCAAGAAGTTTTAGATTCCTGGAAGAGCGATATCGATCTTGGAGATATCGTCAGCGTTACCGGCGAAATCATTACTTCTAAGCGCGGCGAACTTTCTATCTTGGCAAATTCATATGCCATGGCTGCAAAATCACTTCGCCCGTTGCCTAATGATCACAAGCCGATGTCTGAGGAAACGCGTGTGCGCATGCGTTATGTGGATCTAATTGTTCGCCCAGAAGCGCGCTCTAATGCGCGCCTGCGCCCAGCGGTAATGCGTTCACTGCGCGAGACTTTCCATAACGAGAATTTCATTGAAGTTGAAACTCCAATGTTGCAGGTAATGCACGGTGGCGCAGCAGCTCGTCCCTTTAAATCTTTCTCAAATGCTTACGATATGGATCTCTTCCTGCGTATCGCGCCTGAGCTTTTCTTAAAGCGTTGCGTTGTCGGCGGAATTGAACGCGTATTTGAAATCAACCGTAACTTCCGCAATGAAGGCGCTGATTCTTCACACTCACCAGAGTTTGCGATGATCGAGAGCTATCAGGCATATGGCGACTGGCGTTCGATCGCAGATTTAACTCGTTCACTTGTTCAGAACGCTGCGATGGCAGTTGCTGGTTCACACACTGTTACTCATCACGATGGTCGCCAAGCAGACCTCGGCGGAAAGTGGAAAGAGATTTCGCTCTATGACGCTATTTCAACAGGCGTTGGCGAGACCGTTACCGCGCTTACCCCGATTGATGATCTAAGGAAGATTGCAACCAAGCTCGGTATGAAGATCGATCCGAAGTGGATCACCGGCAAGTTAGCTGAAGAGATCTTTGAGCACGTGGCAAAAGATCAGTTAATTGAGCCTACATTTGTTATGGGATTCCCAGTTGATACATCACCACTCGTTCGTGCACATCGCGAAATTCCAGGAGTTGCTGAAAAGTGGGATCTCTACGTCGATGGCTTTGAACTAGCAACTGGCTATTCCGAGTTAATTGATCCAGTTATTCAGCGCGAACGTTTAGTAGAACAAGCAACGCTCGGTGCCAAGGGTGATTTAGAAGCCATGCAAGTTGATGAAGATTTCTTGCGCGCAATGGAATTTGCGATGCCACCAATGGGTGGAATGGGAATGGGCGTTGATCGATTATTGATGGCGCTTACTGGTCTTGGTATTCGCGAAACAATTCTCTTCCCACTCGTTAAGCCAGAAATCGAATAACGCAAAGTTTTCTCATGGTAAATATTCGTCCGGCGCGCACCAAAGATGTAAAAGCAATTCGCCAGTTAGTAGATTCTTATGCAGCTCCCGGTCAGATGCTATCCAAAGAGACAGTGACTTTGTATGAAAGTGTTCAGGAATTCACCGTTGCTGAAGTTGATGGAAAAGTTATCGGTTGCGGTGCACTCCACGTGTTGTGGGATGACTTAGCCGAAGTTCGCACAGTTGCTGTCGATAAAGACTTTCACAAAAAAGGAATAGGTCACCAACTTCTCGAAAATATTATCGAACGCGCCCGCATTGTTGGAGTTGAAAGAATTTTCTGCCTAACCTTTCAAACTGAATTCTTTGGTCGCCACGGCTTTGTTGAAATTGAAGGAACGCCCGTTGCGCCAGATGTTTATCAAGAACTCCTTCGTTCGTACGATGCCGGTGTGGCTGAGTTCTTGGATCTCGAAGCGGCAAAGCCAAATACCCTTGGCAACACCCGCATGCTCCTGACTCTTTAGCCCCACAAATAGGCCTAATAGGGAATATCCCCGCTAAATCTGGGGTTCTAAGGGGTACAAGCCATCCACCTCGCGCCTTCCCTGCGTTGGGTTATAGGCTTGCCATATATAGGTAGTTACAAGTTAGAAACGAAAAGAAGGAGCCTTGCCCATGTTTGAGCGCTTTACCGATCGAGCCCGACGCGTTGTTGTCTTGGCTCAAGAAGAAGCACGCATGCTCAATCACAACTACATCGGCACAGAACACATTCTCCTTGGCCTCATCCACGAAGGTGAAGGCGTCGCCGCAAAGGGCCTCGAAGCTCTAGGCATCTCACTTGAAGGCGTTCGCGCACAAGTTGAAGAAATCATCGGCCAAGGTCAGCAAGCACCTAGCGGTCATATTCCATTTACACCTCGCGCTAAGAAAGTTCTAGAACTCTCACTTCGCGAAGCGTTGCAACTCGGCCACAACTACATCGGTACAGAACATATTTTGCTAGGCCTAATTCGCGAAGGCGAAGGCGTTGCTGCACAAGTTCTTGTAAAACTTGGCGCTGATTTAAATCGCGTACGTCAACAAGTTATTCAACTGCTTTCCGGTTACCAAGGAAAAGAAGCTGCAACATCTGGCGGTCCTGCAGAAGGCACACCATCTACTTCACTTGTTCTCGATCAATTCGGTCGCAACCTCACACAGGCAGCGCGCGAAGGAAAGCTTGATCCAGTTATCGGTCGCGAAACCGAAATCGAACGCGTTATGCAGGTTCTTTCACGCCGTACCAAAAATAACCCAGTGCTAATCGGCGAACCAGGCGTTGGAAAGACAGCAGTCGTTGAAGGTCTTGCGCAAGCAATTTACAAGAACGATGTTCCAGAAACTCTTAAAGATAAGCAGCTTTACTCGCTAGATCTCGGTGCACTTGTCGCCGGTAGCCGCTACCGCGGTGACTTCGAAGAGCGCCTAAAGAAAGTTTTAAAAGAGATCAAAACTCGCGGCGACATTATTTTGTTTATCGATGAAATTCACACACTTGTTGGCGCAGGCGCTGCAGAAGGTGCGATCGATGCTGCCAGCATCTTGAAGCCGATGCTTGCTCGCGGTGAGCTCCAGACAATTGGTGCAACAACTCTCGATGAATACCGCAAGCATGTTGAGAAAGATGCTGCGCTAGAACGTCGCTTCCAACCAATTCAAGTTAAAGAGCCATCAGTTGCTCACACCATTGAAATTCTTAAGGGACTTCGCGATCGTTACGAAACCCACCACCGCGTATCAATCACTGATGGCGCACTAGCGGCTGCTGCAAATATGGCAGATCGCTACATTTCAGATCGCTTCTTGCCAGATAAAGCGATCGATCTAATCGATGAAGCTGGTTCACGTCTTCGCATCAAGCGCATGACCGCACCTGCTGAACTCCGCGAATTCGATGACAAGATCGCCGAAGCACGTAAGGCAAAAGAATCTGCAATCGATGGCCAAGACTTTGAAGGCGCTGCTGCACTTCGCGATAAGGAAAAGACGCTTATCGCTGAAAAGGCAGAGGCCGAAAAGAATTGGAAGGCAACTGACCTAGATAAGGTCACCGAAGTTGATGAAGAGTTAATTGCACAAGTGCTCTCTGCCTCAACTGGTATTCCAGTATTTAAGTTAACTGAAGAAGAGACAGCACGTCTGCTTCGCATGGAAGATGAACTACACCGTCGCGTTATTGGACAAGACCAAGCGATTAAGGCGTTGTCACAAGCAATCCGCCGTACTCGCGCTGGCTTGAAGGATCCAAAGCGCCCTGGTGGTTCATTTATCTTCGCCGGTCCTTCAGGTGTTGGTAAGACCGAACTTTCTCGCACCCTTGCCTCATTCTTGTTCGGTGATGAGACCGCACTTATCCAACTCGATATGTCTGAATACTCTGAACGCCACACAGCCTCACGTTTGTTCGGTGCACCTCCAGGATATGTCGGTTACGACGAAGGTGGACAGCTAACTGAAAAGGTTCGCCGTCGCCCATTCTCAGTAGTTCTCTTCGATGAAATCGAAAAGGCTCACCCAGATATCTTCAACTCACTGCTTCAAGTACTTGAAGATGGTCGACTAACTGATTCACAAGGTCGCACCGTTGACTTTAAGAACACTGTAATCATCATGACTACCAACCTTGGTACTCGCGATATCTCTAAGAGCCTCGGACTTGGTTTTGCCAACATTGATGACGATCTAACAAATTACGATCGCATGAAAGGTAAGGTTCAAGATGAACTCAAGAACCACTTCCGCCCTGAGTTCTTAAACCGTATCGATGATGTAATCGTCTTCCACCAGTTGACGAAGGATCAGATTATTCAAATCGTTGATCTCATGATCGCAAACCTTGATGATCGCTTGAAGGCGAAAGATATGGGTATCGAACTTACTCAAGCAGCGAAGGATCTCCTTGCTGCTCGTGGTTACGATCCACTTCTTGGTGCGCGTCCGCTGCGTCGCGTTATTCAGCGCGAGATCGAAGATTCACTCTCAGAGCGAATTCTCTTTGGCGAACTAAAGGCTGGCGAGATCATCGTTGTTGATGTTGAGGGCGTTGATGCTGAAGCTAAGTTCACTTTTGCTGGATCACCAAAGGCAACCTTGCCTGATTCACCAGAAGATCTAGCTGAAGCTGCCAAATAAAATATTTGGTAATTAAATCTTCTTACCGGGATTTAAAATTCCGTTGGGGTCAAAGGTTTTCTTAACTTCTCGCTGTAGCGCTGCAACTTTTGGTGAAATTTCATTTGCCACAAAGCCTTGCTTAATCGAACCGATTCCGTGTTCGCCGCTTGCAGTGCCACCAAGAGCTTGAGCAATTTCAACGATCCGCGCAAAGGCTTGCTTAGCGCGATCGGCGGCTGCTGTATCTCCGTGATCGTGAACAATTGTTGGGTGCATATTTCCGTCTCCTGCATGACCGAAGATTCCGATAACCAAATTGGTCTCGCGACTTAGCGCTTCAACCTTTTCAACAAATTCAGCGATCTTCGTAATTGGCAGCGCAACATCATCCAGCAGCGTTGCACCCATGCGTTCTAGCGCGGGGTAGGCCAACTTTCGCACGCGAATTAAATCAGCGGCATCGGCTGGGTCATCTGAGTAAACGCCATCTAGTAGATCGAACTCTTTACATGTCTCTAGCGCTGCTTCGCAGAGCGAATGGTTTTCATCTAACTGCATCAACAGAACACTGCCGGCTACTTCAAAGCCAAGCGGGTGCCAAGCTTGGACAGCCTTCAAGGTTGTTTGATCAACTATTTCGAGCATTGAGGGACGATATTTAAGTAGCGCCGCTGCAGCGGCTGCAGCTTTAGTAACGCTCGGAAATGTTGCAATTAGCGTTGCTGGGGGAGCCGGGCGTATTTCTAAGTTAAGAGTTAACTCGGTAATGATTCCGAGCGTTCCTTCAGAGCCTACAAAGAGATGGACTAAGTCATAAGTTGTAACAGATTTCTTAGTTGCACTACCTAGTTCAATGATTTCGCCAGTTGCTAAGACAACTTGCAGCGCACGCACATGAGCTGAGGTGACACCGTACTTAACGCAGCACATTCCGCCAGCGTTGGTTGCAGCATTTCCACCAAGGGTTGACCATTCGCGGCTTGCTGGATCAGGCAGATAGGCCAGACCATGTTCTTTAGCGGCAGTATCTAGATCAATATTGATTACACCTGCTTGGACACGTGCAATTTGATTCGCTGCATCAAGGCTAAGTATCTGGTTCATCTTTTCAAGAGAGATAACTAAGCTTTGCGCATCTGAGTTTGCGCCTCCTGATAGACCACTTCCGGCGCCACGTGTAACAACGGGGATCTTGTGTTCGTTGGCAAAAATTAAAGCTTTAGAAATTTCTTGTGCGTTCTTAGCAAGTAAAACTGCAAAAGGTGGAGCGCTAACGGCAAACGGTGCGTGATCACGTGAATAAGAAGTGGTGATATCGGAATCGGAGATCAGTGTGGCATCTGGTCCAAGCGCTGCGGCTAGCGCTACGAGTTGGCTCATGCCAGCATTTTCTTCATCTGCGTAATCTGGGCTGATTGATCCTTCACAATCTTTTCTCCGAAGGCCTTTATCTCTAAATTACTAGCATCCCTGATCATCTCTGACATATGGATTGCTCCATCATGATGTTCGATCATGCCCTTTAACCAAAGGGTGTCGAAGTTCTTTCCGATCGCTTTATCTAGGGCGGCTAGATCTTCATCGTTTAACATCCCGCCCATGCCTTCCATGGAGTGCCCCATATGCTCAGAAGATCCTGCTTGATCTAGCCATGACTTCATCTGGGCAATCTCTGATTTCTGGTCGCGGATAATTATTTTTGCAAGGCTTAATAACTCTGAATTTTGAGATTTCTGCAGCGCTAGCTCTGAAATATCTATCGCTTGTTGGTGGTGAGGAATCATCATCTGCAAGAACATGGTGTCTGCACCGGTGAATCCGGTGCTTGATGAATTGGAACTTGTCGACGAATGGCTTCCCATGTCATGGCCCATGGTTTCTTCCATCGAATTGCCATCTCTTAAGACGACTGCTGCAAGGATGGCGGCAAGTAGCACTGCAATGATTGCAAGAAGAGTAGTTACTAAGCGGTTATTTTTCATTAGTCACCAGTTATCTTCACTCGTTGTAGCGCCTGATCAAGTCTAGATACTTCAACAATCTCCATGCCATCGATCTTTACATCACTGCCTGCAGGAACAAGAGCTCGTTTAAATCCAAGACGATATGCCTCGGCTAAGCGACGAGAGACACCACTGACTTTACGTATTTCTCCAGCAAGACCGACTTCACCGATTGCAACCAAATCTGCGGGTAGCGCTAAAGCCTTTGCGGCAGATGCAACGGCAAGAGCAAGCGCTAAATCAGCAGCGGGTTCAGACATCTTCATTCCGCCAACTGTTGCGGCGTAAACATCGCGACCACCAACACGTACGGCTGCACGAAGTTCGAGAACAGCCAGAGTCATTGCGGTGCGAGCAGAGTCGAGTCCGCTGGTAACGCGACGTGAATTTCCGAAATCATTTTCGCGACCTTGGCTTACTAGCGCTTGAATTTCGGCCAATAACGGGCGGCGACCTTCGAGGGTAACTGTTACGCAAGTACCTGGTACTGGTTCGGCATGGCGTGAAGTAAATAGACCAGTTGGATCGAGAACGCTCTCGATTCCGGTGTCACTCAGGTCGAAGCAACCGACTTCATCGGATGCACCAAAACGATTTTTAATTGCGCGGATTAAGCGCAGACGAGAGTGACGCTCGCCTTCGAATTGCAGTACAACGTCGACGATATGTTCGAGCAGACGAGGACCGGCAATTGAGCCATCTTTTGTAACATGTCCAACTAACAACAACGTGATGTCACGATCTTTACAGATTCGGATAAGTGCGCCGGCAACTTCGCGTACTTGCGTTACACCACCAGGTGAGCCATCTGCTGCCGCAGAACCAATGGTCTGCACGCTATCAATAATTAATAGCTCAGGCTTAACTGAATCAATGTGTGCGATAACTGCGCCGAGATCGGTTTCAGATGCTAAAAATAATTTGGGATCAACTGCGTTAATGCGCTCGGCACGTAGACGCACCTGTGAAGCAGATTCCTCACCGCTGATGTAGAGCGCAGGAATTCCTTTAGCGGCAGTTTGTGCAGCAACTGAAAGCAGAAGTGTTGATTTACCAACGCCGGGTTCGCCGGCGAGCAAGATTGCAGCACCTGGAACAAGTCCGCCACCCAGTACGCGATCTAGTTCAGAGACGCCAGTTGCACGTGCGCGCGCAGATGAAAGATCTACATCACCAATTGGTGTTGCTGCATGTGTAACTTTGCCGGGAACAAGTGAGAGTTTCTTCGGTGCAGCAAGCTCTTCAACGCTGCCCCAAGCCTGACATTCACCGCAGCGACCAACCCATTTTTGGGAGCCCCAACCGCATTCAGAACAGCGGAATGGATCTTTCTCTACCTTGGCCATGACCAAACTCTAGAGGGTCGGGCTGACTACTTCCCAGCGGCGATAGATGCTGGGTGTTGGATTACAAAGAGCGGAAGTGAGCGCGCTTTAGCATCGTTAATTCCCTTAACGCGCTTATCGCAATGTTCGGCGAGCACTGCATATGCAGCCTCTCCCATTAGCGCTTGGAGTTCGGTGCGGTTAGAGATGTAAACAGGTTCGCTTCCGACGTGTGCATCGGTATTGCTTGTGCAGTACCAATCAAAATCATCTCCGCCATCGCCCCATGCAAGTCTTTCGTATTCACCAATTACGGTAATTGAATATTCGCGTTCGCCGACTTCGCGCGTTTCAAAACTGCGACGCAACGGCAACTGCCAGCAAACATCTGGTTTGGTATCAACGAAGTGGCGATTTTCTTTCTGCGCTAAATGATGCAGAACGCAACCGAAGTTTCCGGTAAATCCTGGAGCTTCATAACCTTTACGGTTTAAGAAGATACATCCATCATCAATGGTGCGAGTCTTACGTTCTTTATCTTCATCTAAATCTGAGATACGAAGTTGGCCATTTGGTTTCTTAGGACGCGCTTGATCATAGAACTGCCACATTTCCGGGGTTAGATCAGCAGCGGCCTTGCGTACGCGTTCTTCGTCATCTTCATCGGAATACATTGCACCTTCTGTGCAACATCCTGCATTAGGACGGTTTTCAAATACGCCTTTGCAACCATCGCCATAAATACAGGTCCAATATGAAGTCAGCCAAGTGAGGTCACATTTAAAGATTTCCTCAGGATCGTTGGGATCTGTGAATTCGACCCAATCGCGTGCGAAACCTGGCTTAATTTCTGACATAGTCGCAGAGCCTACGCGTACTCTTTCGCTATGGCTAATTCAGAGAAATCGTTAATCGACTCCAAGGTCGCAGTTATTGGGGCCGGAGTAATGGGCGAAGCACTTATCTCTGCCCTTATTACCTACGGAGTTAAGCCAACAAATATCACTATCTCTGAAAAGCGCGAAGAGCGCGCGGCTGAGTTAATTGCTCGCTATAAAGTGGCAAATGCTGATTTAGCCACGAACGTTGCGCAGAGCGATCTAATTCTTCTAGTCGTTAAGCCACAAGATATGGCCACGGTATTGGCTGAAATCGCCCCTGTGATCAGCAAGGGTGTACTAGTTATCTCATTCGTTGCCGGCAAACAGATCCGCGGTATTGCCGACATCATCGGAACTTCTGCCAACCCGGTTATTCGAGTGATGCCAAATACGCCAACTCTGGTCGGAGCAGGTATGTCAGCTATTTCTTGCTGCGGTCTTGTGTCGCCAGAGCAGAGAGCTTTCACTCTTGGCTTCTTGGGTGCAGTTGGAAAAGTGATTGAGGTAGATGAGGATCTGCAAGATGCCGTAACAGCAACTAGCGGATCTGGCCCAGCATATTTCTTTAGATTTGTAGAAGCGATGGTCGATGGAGCGGTTGCACTCGGGCTCTCGAAAGAGGATGCAACAACGTTAACAATTCAGACGATTGTGGGAGCAGCAAAGCTACTTGATCAATCTGGCGATTCCCCAACTACGCTTCGCGAAAAGGTAACCAGCCCTAACGGAACAACTTTTGCAGCGCTCAATTCTTTTAACGATTCTGAAATCTCGGCAACCGTTGCTAAAGCTATGAAGGCGGCACGTGATCGCTCACAAGAACTTGCGTAAATTATTTGTCCTAACTCTAATTTCGGCGTTGGTATTTCCGACAACTGCCAGCGCAGCACCAAAGTTAGTCACAGTAAAAAGCGCTATTAAATGGGCAGAGAGCGCTGAAGTTGAACTTTTCGCTGTTACTGCAGAGTCAGTAATCACGCTTAAGAACGTCTTGAGCAACACATCGAATATCGAGATTCAGGCGAGAGATTTTGCTGGCACCAGCCTTTGGTCAAAAACCATTGATTCAGGTAGCGATGAGGTTGCAACGGCAATTGCCGCAGATAGCCAGGGAAATATCTGGCTGGCAGGCAATTCTGCAGCTGCGGCAAGTGCAGATACGGCTACCGCAACAGGCAGCGCGCTAAACCCAGATAACGTAGCGATAGAAAATGTAACTCCGCTTCGCCAAGATATGCGCCAGTTAACGCTCTGGAAGATAAGCAAGGTTGGTGAAGTTATTGAAACCTTTTCTAGCGTCCAAAGTGCAATATCAATAGTTGAGGCGATATCAATTAGCGCAACAGGTATTTCTCTTATCGGCTCTCGCGAATCTGGACCATTTCTAATCTCAGCAAACCTCAAAGGTGAATTTGGTAAAGAGTTAAAGATCGGAACAGCCAAGACCAAGTTGAACTCTGTAGTCAGACTCGGTGATGGAACTGTTAACTTATTTGGATCAAGTACTGAAACTTTGGCTGGTAAGAAGTTGGTTGGGCGTGAAGATGGAGTCTTGATTAAAGTTTCAAAGACCGGAGCAGTCGCTTCAGTTGTTCGCAGCTCTGCGCCGAGAGCGCAACGCAGTTGGAGTAGCGCAACTAGCACCTTATTGCTGACCGGTTCAGTTAGATCAGGAACAACGAATGAGAGCGCAATTACCAAATTCACGAGTTCTTTTGCACCAACTTGGACTACGCGAATTTCATCAACTGGAAACACGCTCGCATCAAATGGTCCCAACAACTCGTTCTACGCCGTTCTTGAACCTACCGCTGCAGTTAAAGGTTTAGCTCCCACCAAGTTACTAAAAGGTCAAAGTATTGTTCTGCAGTTTGATAGTAAAGGTTTACTGATTAACGCCTTTACCGCTACAGAAATGAGTCAAGTTAAATCAACAGGTTTTTCCGCAGGCGGTGGACTATTTCTATTAACTGAAAGTGGAATTTTTAGAGTGGGCGTAGCGAAATAAGTTGGTTACCAACGCCAGCAATCAAATTACGCACTTTATTTAACACAATCCAAGTTGAATCAATTCCATCAGAGCTCTGCTCTTTAGAAACGAGTGAAATAGTCTTTTTCGAGATATCAATTGCGCAGAGTCTTTCCTGACAGTTGAAGGCCGTTGTCGTTCCATCGCTACTAAGGAACTTTGAAGGCGTTCCATAGTTAGTTGGTGGCAGTGTGGTGAAGACAGTTGGGGCCCCTAGATATGCCCAACGAATCTGCTCTGCCCTAGGCAGAGTAAGAATTGAAGAGGTAAGCCAGGTAGCGATAATTCCACGAGCGCCTTTATGTAGCGATACGTCGTAACCCACAACTGATATGGCATCACCTGAAGTATCAAGTGTTTGGTATCGCCAGCTACTCGCAGCTAGACCAGTTCGCTTAGCAACTCTTATTGCACCCGAGGTTGCTTCCTTACGAGTGTTAATTGTGAGAATTGAGTCATAGAGCAGAACAGTCTCCTTGCCATCAAAGAGCGCATCTAGATGGAAAGCCACATCTCCAGTTGTTCGATCATCAGTTTTACGATCACCATCAACGAGTTCATATTTCCATTCGGTACTAGATTTGGCTTTTACGGCGCCCAAGAGAATTCCTTGAGACTCATCGCGATAGAAGACTTGGGTACCAGCTGAGCTAATTGAGCACGCGTTTGAAACGCTGACATCGCTAGCTGTGCGCACGCGAATTGGATCTTCGTAGTTATTTACCGCTGCGCCATTGCCGTCAATAATTTCATATTTGAAGCTCTTGCCATCATATGTGGCATAACGCAGATCTTTATCTACCGAATCAGAGTAGAAGATATGCAAGGTTTGCGCTTTGCCAAATCCACTTACGCAAGCAGATACATCTCCTGCAATGGGATTACGGGTACGACCTGCAGATCCGCCGCGACCATCAACAGTTAATTTGCTCCACACCTTGCCATTCCAGAGCGCAACTTTAAGCGATCCATTTATCGCATCTTGATAAATAATCGCAGGATTAGCGTTAAAGGTAGTGCTGGTGAGATTACGTGCATCTACCTTCGGATCAATCACCGTCTTCTTCCAAGGCTCTTGCGGAGTTATGGAATTTGTTGTGACTGGATCAGAAGTTCCCAATGAATTAGATGCAGTTATTTCAAAGGAATACAGCGTGCCGTTCTTTAACCCTGTCATAACAGCCGGGCCAGATGTGAAACTCTTCTCTGCACCAGTCTTAGTGTTCTTTACGGTGTAGCTAGTAATTTGTGCAGCACGAGCATTGGCAGGTGGATCAAAGCGAATGATTGCTGAACTATCTGAAACGAGTGCTTGAGCGTTACGAACTTGCTGCGGAATGCCAACGGCAATACCCACAGGTGGCTTATTACGTAGATCTTGCATCATCGCAAGTAGCAGTGGCCCTGGCTCGTGGAAAATTTCCCCGGCATCAAGATTGGGAGACATCGCCGCATCTTTACCTGCGTTTGAAAATGTTGCTTCATCTAAATGGCTAACTGAAGAGCCATCTTCATATTTCTTAGGCGTATATAGCAGTGGCTTTACGCCACCATTTGCTGCAACTCCAAGTGGTCCTGACCAAACTAACTTCGAAGTTAGCGCTTCACCAAGTTCTAATGAAGGTGAGGGAAGATCTGAAAGTCTGCGGCCGTCTCCTGTTTGCGCATAAGCGGTATATGGAGTTGGTTGATCAATAGAACCGTAACCAAAGAAATCGTCATAACTATCGGTTGAGAGAAAACCCAATCCATGTGCCATCTCATGCAGGATTACAGATTGCAGATCGTATTCAGTTCTACTTGGACCAGATCCAGTACCACGGTACCAACTTGCTAACGAGTTAACGGTGATTATCATTTCAGGGTTATCGCCATCTAAATCTTTACCGGCAAGTGCATTTGCTAGCGCCGATGGATACCAGAGGCTGGAATCAGGAGCGCCTTTAAAATTTGCGAAGTAACTTCCAGGTCGGGCACTTCCTAAGACGCTATACGAAGAAGATCTTCCCCAAGTCGCATCAATATAAATTGGGACGCTGGATTCAAAATTTGCCGCCCAGACATCAACAGCGGCTTGTACCTGAACCTTGGTCCATTCTGGAAAGTTGTTGTACTTAACAATAATTCTTGATTTCTTCTCTAGCTTTCCAACTTTTGGAGTTGGAGATTGCTGAAGGTTTGTTGCAGGACCGGCATAAACGTTGCCCCAATGCGTCGCAGGACGAACCAGAACTAAAGCATCTGCTGATGTCGGAGCAA
>Ga0222712_10005458_pt1 | contig 12885 bp, 13 predicted proteins | sample C33_657DmetaG_FD_165043 | JGI IMG/M metagenome (GOLD analysis project Ga0222712, IMG submission 165043) | Estuarine water microbial communities from San Francisco Bay, California, United States - C33_657D | ecosystem: Environmental > Aquatic > Marine > Unclassified | place: USA: California...
CGATCAGTTCATTGAACATCGACAAACGCTTTGAGCCATGACCATCAAGCTCACGGCAGTGAAGGTGCAGGACGGTTGCGCCGGCATTATAGCAATCAACCGCCTTTTGGACATGCTCCTCCATCGTCACCGGGATGTCTTCCGGGAAATCCTCTGGCATCCATTCTGGGCCATAGGGGGCCGCCGTGATGACCAACTTGTCTTGGTTCTTGGGAAGCAGAGAGTCGTCAAGAAATTGCATGTTCGGTCTCCTATGAAGTTAAGTTATCAGAAGGGCTTGTCGCCGATGATCCCGGCGCGCTCCATTTTTCGGACGGTCGGCGCGTAATCCATCACGGCGTAATGCTGGGTGCAGCGATTGTCCCAGATCGCCATAGAATTGGGCCGCCAGCGCCAGCGCACTTGATATTCAGGAATAGCCGCTCGGCCGATCAGATAGTGGAGCAGCTGCGCTGCGCCCGGCGCATAATCTTGCCCGTACCGGACATTCTCGGCGGTATGGAAATTTGTGAAATGGGTCGTGAAGCCGCAGACATAAAGGGCTTTACGGCCCGTTTCGGGATGGGTGCGCACCACGGGGTGCTCGGCATCGGGAAAGCGCGCCTTTAGATCAGCGCGCGCCGCATCCGACATGCGCGCGCCAAAACTGGCTTCAATGGAATGTCGCGCTTTCAACCCTGAAATCACATCTTTGATGTGGCGCGGCAGATCCTCATATGCCCGTTCCATATTGGCCCACATCGTATCGCCGCCAACGGGCGGGCATTCTACGCAGCGCAGCACCGCGCCCATTTGGGGGGCCTCGCGCCAAGTGGCATCAGCATGCCACGCATTCTCATAATGGTCAGGGGGGGAGTTTTCATCCTTATAGATGCGCACAAGGCCGGGATGGTCGGGATCGCTTCCGACCACAGGATGATCCTCAAGCACGCCAAATCGCTTTGCGAAGGCAATATGGTCACTGCGACTAATGTCTTGGTCGCGCAGGAACAGCACCTTATGATCGAGAAGAGCCGCATGGATCGCGCCAAAGAGATCGTCATTGGTCGCCGCCTCGGCAATGTTCACGCCAGATAATTCAGCGCCAATATGCGTGGTGAGCTTTTCGATCTTCATCGTGCGTCCTTTCAGATCACGAAGATGGTGGAGCCAATGGTGCGGCCCGCCTCAAGATCCCGATGCGCTGTGACACAGTCCGCAAGGGCATAACGCTGTCCGATTTTCACCTTGATTTTGCCTGCGGCAAGATTGGAGAACCAGAAGTGCGACAGCTCTGCCCGCTCGACTGGGTCGGCATAATAATCAGCAAAGGCGGGGCGGGTGAAATAAATGGAGCCCTGCAACATTGTTTGAAACGCATCAATTGGCGGGAAGGGGCCCGACGCTGTCCCGCAGGCGACCAGCATACCGCGGCGGCGCAGCGACTTGAGCGAGCCTTCATACGTATCCTTGCCAACGCCGTCGAAGACCGTCTGTACGCCCTCACCCTGTGTAAGTTCCTTGACCCGCGCCGCCACATCCTCCCGACGGTAAAAAATAATCTCATCACAGCCATGCGCCTTGGCAAGCGCAGCCTTTTCCTCACTGGATACAGTTCCGATGACGTGCAAGCCAAGCATCTTAGCGATCTGAACGGCCAAGAGCCCGACACCTCCGGCTGCGGCATGGAGAAGAATTGTGTCGCCCGCCTTCAGCCGCGGATCCGCCTTCATGAGCCAATAAGTCGCAGATAGACCCCGCATTGTGGAGGCAGCTGCATCTTCAAAACTTACGCTATCGGGCAGTTTGAAAAGCGGGGCCGCAGGCATCACCCGTTCTGTACTATAGGCGCCCAAGGGACCGCCATTATAGCTGACCCGGTCGCCCAGCGCGAAACTAGAGACACCTTCGCCAATTGCAATAATAGTCCCAGCCGCTTCCACGCCAATCCCGCAAGGGGGCTGAACAGGATAATAGCCAGAGCGGAAATAGGTGTCGGCAAAATTGCAGCCAATGGCGGCATGACGGATGCGGACTTCGCCCGGACCCGGCAGGCCCACATCGACATCTTCCAGCGTCAGGACCTCAGGCCCTCCGGCTGTGTGAAAACGGACTGCTTGCGCCATGCCCTCATCTCTCCCCATGTCCTATTCTCGAGGTTTAACGCGTTCCTCGCTTGTATTTTTCACATTTGATGCCATTAATTTATCATTCGGCGTCATGCGAAGGAGGGGTTATGCCAGAGCTAGTTCGCGTTGCAGCCCTTACCGGATATTTTGAGACCATGGCGCGCTTTGGCGCTGACCCCCGCCCGCTCTTGCGCGACCAGGGGCTGGGCATCGATATGCTCTCCAATCCAGAGCAGATGATCCCTGCTGTTGCCGCAATCCGCCTCTTAGAACGCAGCGCGCAGGTTACGGGGTGTGCGACACTCGGACTGCGCATGGCCCAAGGGCGCTCTCTCGCAAATCTCGGCGCGGCTAGCCTGCTTATCGCGCATCAACCCACGTTGCGCCTCGCGCTTGAAGCGCTGCGCGAATTTCGGATGAGCATCAATTCAACGCTGATGCTCCATTATGAAGAAGGGCCAGATTTCGCCATTCTGCGCGAAGACTTCCAACTTTCCCGAGCAGAGCCATCACGCCAATCCTCGGAATTGGCGTTGGGGGTCTTGTCGCGCCTGTGCATGTCCGTTCTTGGCCCAGATTGGTCGGCAGATACTGTTTGCTTCACGCATTCCCCACCTGCTCGGGAAGAGTTGAGTATCTATCAGGCATTATTCCAATGCACGCCCATATTTAATGCGGACTTTAACGGGCTCGTGATCGCGCGGGGAGACCTAGATCTCCTCAATCCGAAAGCTGATGAACAATTAGCGCTCCATGCCCGGCAATTGCTGACCGCTGTCGCGGGTGCCCAGCATGCGTCATGTTCAGAACATGTGGCGCATCTCATCCGGATTTTCTTGCCCGCGGGAAAAGCATCCGTGCAGATTTGCGCTGCAACGCTTGGTATGTCCGTCCGAACCCTTCAACGGACGTTGGATGCAGAGGGCGTGAGCTTCACAGCCTTGCTCAGTCAGGCGCGCCAACAGCTCGCGCGGCAATATCTCACCAATCCAAGGATGCGCGCCACGGACATCGCCGACCTCCTAGGGTATACGTCTATCGGCGCTTTTTCCCGCTGGTACAAGAACAGCCATGGGACGTCCCCGCGAAGGCCAAGAGCGATGTCTTCATCGAAGCGGGCCTAAAGGATCGCAGGCATAACTGCCGCAAAAATAGTGCAGGTTGTGCCCTTGTGGCGCGCCCGGCAGGATTCGAACCTGCGGCCCCAAGCTTAGAAGGCTCGTGCTCTATCCAACTGAGCTACGGGCGCGCACGGGTTGCCTCATAGAGGGGTTTTTGCCTGAGCGGAACCTCCAGAGGTGACAGACCGCTGATTTGCCGTCAGGAACGCCGATGATGATGGCGGCATTAATTGACAGACCAGCAGGAGACCGGAGCACGCCTCGGCTTATGTCGTGGCTGCTGGTCTGCGTGGTCGTCCTTGGCTGGATAGTGGCCTTGGCCGAACGCCTCTGGGTGGGACGGGCTCTGCCGCTGTGGATTGACGAGTCCTGGACCGCCATGATTGCCAGCCAGACAGGCTGGGCAAGCTTTTGGCATGAGGCCTGGCTCGATGTGAACCCGCCGCTTTATTATGGCTTTATGGCACTGTGGACGCGCCTTGCGGGCCTGTCGGACCTTGCCTTACGGCTGCCAAGCGCCCTCTTCGTGATTATCGCGGCCCTTCTCCCCCTGATGTGGCGCGGCACTGCGCTGTCCCGCAGCGGACGATTATGCGGGTCTGCCCTCCTCATCCTATGGTGGCCCGGGTTTGAAATCTCGCTTGATGCGCGCGGCTATGGCCTGTTGTTGTTGCTGTCGGTGGCGCAGACACTCGCCTTTGCGAACGTTCTGGAGCAGCCGGACCGGCGCACGGCAGGGCTTTGGTCCGCGCTCGCCGCTGCTGCCATCCTCACCCATTATTTCGCGCTTATCCCTGCCGCTGTGCAGGGTGTGGCCCTGTTGGTGCGCGCGCGACAGCGCGTGGTGCGGTTGTGGCCTGCCGCCCTTCCCTTCGTGCCTGCAATGGCGTGGCTCGCCTTCCATGCGCCGCGCCTCGCCGATTATGCGCGCCCGGACGTCGCTTGGTATGAACCGTTCACAGCCGAGCTCGCCGCGGGCTTTATCCAATATCTTGTTGGCCCACCGGGCTGGACCCAATGGGCTCTGATCGGGGCGGCCCTTGTCCTTGTGGCAGTGGCCTCGCTCGGCCGAACCATACGCCCGCCGCAAGGAACAAAAGAGCTGGAGACCGCCGCGGTGTTGGGCCTTTCTGCCCTTCTCCTCTTGCTTGGCCTTGGCTTGGCGCGCGACACGCTGACGGACCGATATCTGGTGCCGGTGGTGCCGTCTGTCTTGTTCGCCTTGGTCCTGATGGCGCAGCGCTTTGAAAAGGCCACCCTTGGCCATGGGCTGCTGGTCCTCGCCTTCCTTGTGCCGCTTGCAACGCCGAAAGACGTACAGGCCCGGCTGAACGCGCGGAACGCTTATGGCTTTGAACAGGCCAGCCAATTCCTGCTTCCCTTTGCGCCAGGGCGGCTGGTGTTCGTATGGGATCATCCAGCCGCCAAGGTCCTTGATCCGCACTCGCTCGAAAAACTGGGTCGCTTCTTTTTTGCGCGGGCGGGACAAAATCCCGCGACACGCACAGTGGTTCTGACGCCGGAACAGGACGGCAATGTCATCCTCAGCGCCGCCAAAGGCGAGGCTGTCATCTGGATCTACAATCGGGCACGCAACACGTCTGCGCGCAGGCACCAGCCCGATGAACGGCGCTTTGAGGGCAGGACCTGCCAGCACCAGCGCGAACCATGGGTTGGCATCCTTGCCTGTGCCCCCGTTGCCAAAGCTGATGCCTTGGCTAAGGTTAACCCATGACTGATCAACATCCACGCGCCGTAAAGGCGGAGACCATTCACCAGTTCCGCAGCTTTGATGTTGTGATGGCCGCCTTTGTTGCCATCCTGTTGCTGTCAAATGTCATCGGCGCGGCGAAAGTCGCGACGCTGGGCGGATGGGAATTTGGCGCGGGCATCCTGTTCTTCCCGCTGGGCTACGTCATCGGTGACGTGCTGACCGAAGTCTATGGCTATGCCCGTGCGCGCCGCTGCATCTGGGTGGGCTTTTCAGCGATGCTGTTCATGGCGTTGATGAGCTGGGTCGTCGTCTCGCTGCCGCCAGCCCCGGGCTGGGACGGGCAGGCCGCGTATGAAAGCGTGTTCGGGCAGGTACCGCAGATCGTCTTTGCCTCCATCGTCGCCTTCTGGGCGGGGGAGTTCGTCAACTCCTATGTGCTCGCGCGCATGAAAGTGTGGACCAAGGGCAAACATCTGTGGAGCCGCACCATCGGGTCCACCATCTTCGGCCAGGGCGTGGACAGCCTGATCTTTTATCCGCTGGCCTTTTGGAACGTCTGGTCAACGGACCAGATCCTCACGGTGATGGTGACCAATTGGGGCCTAAAGGTATTGTGGGAAGTGCTGCTGACGCCTGTGACCTATGTGGTGGTCAACAAGCTGAAGCGCCATGAGGGTGTCGACCTGTTTGACGAGGGCACTGATTTCACACCCTTCAAAACGCGGGCGTGACGGACAACGCATCCACACCCCGTTTGATCTGAGCTTGTCAAAGCCCCGTCCTTCTCACTTTGATTGCAGCAAGAAGGACGACCCTTCGACAGGCGCAGGGTGAGCGGGTGGCAAGGGCCTAAGCCCCCCCCAATCAAAACGGGACGTCGTCGTCCAGATCGCTGTCGAACGGGCTCGGGGCGCCTGAGCCACCAAAGTTGCCGGATGATGCGCCGCCGCCGCCGGCATTGCCGCCGCCCGATCGCTGACCCCAGTCACCACCGCCGGAGCTGGCACCGCCGCCGCCACCGCCGCCTTCGCGACCGGAGAGCAGGACGAGTTCCCCACGGAAGCGCTGCAGGACAACCTCCGTCGTGTAGCGGTCATTGCCGTTCTGGTCGGTCCATTTGCGGGTCTGCAGCTGGCCTTCAATATAGGCCTTCTGGCCCTTGCGCAGATAGTTCTTCGCGACCTTGCCGAGGTTCTCGTTAAAGATCACGACATTGTGCCACTCAGTCTTTTCCTGCTTATTCCCGTCACGGTCGTTCCAGGTTTCTGATGTGGCGAGGGTGAAGCTCACCACTTCCCCGCCATTGTTCATCGAACGCGCTTCGGGGTCTTTCCCCAGATTGCCGACCAGTGTGACTTTGTTGACGCTCCCCGCCATGCTCTATCCTTTAAAGACCCAGAAAAGTTGAGAGCCAGTATGTAGCGCCTGCCGCGACATATGCCAGTGCGAACAGATAGGTGACCATAATCACGGGCCATTTCCATCCATTGGTTTCACGCCGGACAACGGCAATGGTGGAAATGCACTGGGGCGCAAAGACGAACCAGGCGAGGAAGGCGAGCGCCATCGGAATGGTCCACCCCGCACGGAGTTTTTCCCGAAGCGTCTTTTCGCCTTGCGCGTCATCCGCGGAATCGATGGCATAGGTTGTAGCCAGCGCAGAGACGGCCACCTCCCGCGCGGCCATGGCCGGGATGAGCGCCAGCGCCATATCGCGGTTGAAGCCAATGGGCGCCACAATGGGCTCCAGCCCGCTGGCAATGCGCCCGGCAATTGACTGGTCGATCTGGCTTTTGCTTGATCCGGCGGGCACCTGCGGGAAGCTGAGCAGCGCCCACAGGATGATCGTTGTCACGGCGATGATGGTGCCCGCGCGACGCAGGAAAGCGGCGGCGCGCTGCCAAAGGCCAAGCGCCACATCCTTCAGGTTGGGCAGCTGATAGCGCGGCATTTCCATCATAAACCCAAGGCTGGAGCCTTGCGCCACCGTCTTGCGGATGACGAGGGCGGCCAGCATCGCGCCGACAATTCCGGCAATATAGAGACCAAACAGAACGAGACCCTGCAAGCCGAGCCCCGGCCCGACCGACCGTTCGGGAATGAAGGCGCCGATGATCACGGCATAGACCGGCAGGCGCGCCGAACAGGTCATCAGCGGGGCAATGAGGATCGTCGTCAGCCGGTCGCGCGGATCTTCAATGGTCCGTGTCGCCATGATGCCGGGTACAGCACAGGCAAAAGAGGAGAGGAGCGGAATGAAGGCCCGGCCTGACAAACCAACGCTGGCCATCAGCCGGTCCATGATGAACGCCGCACGGACCATATAGCCCGACATTTCGAGAATGAGGATGAAGGCGAACAGCACGAGGATCTGTGGTAGGAAAACCACCGCCGCGCCGACGCCTGCAATGACCCCGTCGGTGATCGCTGACCGCAGCAGCGTGTCCGGCATAGAGGACCGCACGAAATCAGACAGCAAGCCGATCCAGCCTTCGATCAGGTCAACAGGGGCTTCGGCTGCGGCGTAGACAAGCTGGAACATCGCAAAGAGCGTCGCAAACAACAGGATTGGCCCTGCAATGGGGTGGAGCACAACCCCGTCAATCGTGCGAGTGATCTGCCGTTCCTGCGTTTCGCCGACGATGGCCGATGCCGCCGCCGCCTGCGCCCGCGCGCGCAAATCTGCGGCGCTGATCTGAGGCACGTCTGCCGCCACCGGCTTCTGCTGCGTGACAGCACTCGACAACGCGGCGCGCAGGTCATCAAGACCACGGCGCCGCACCGCGACGGTCGGGATCACCGGCACACCCAAGACTTCTGACAGTCGCTGCGCGTCGAGCGTCAGCCCGTCCCGCTCCGCCAGATCGATCATGTTGAGGGCGACGACCGTTGGCAGACCGAGCGCAATCAGTTCAATGGCGAAGCGCAGATGGTTGTCGAGATTACCGGCATCGACCACAACGATAAGGGCATCGGGACGCCGTTCGCCCGCCTGCTTGCCCATGATGACATCGCGCGTGACAGCTTCATCGGGGCTGGCAGGTTGCAGGCTATAGGTGCCGGGAAGATCAACGACCTCAACCGGCCGCCCATCCTCCAGCGAGAAGCGACCCGCATGGCGCTCCACCGTGACGCCGGGATAATTGCCCGTTTTTTGGCGCGCACCCGTCAGTGCATTGAACAGCGCGCTCTTCCCGGCATTGGGGTTCCCAGCGAGCGCAACGAGCGGAAGCGAGGTCACGCGGTCGTCACCTGCACAGCGGCGGCATGGGCGGCGCGGATGGCGACGGTCATGCGTCCGACGCGGACGGCGAGTGGGTCTTTGAACAGGAACCAGCCACGATGCAGCGGCTCCACCTCGGCGCCGGCCTCAAACCCAAGGCAACGCAAGCGGTGCGCCTCGGTTTCGCCAAGGCGTGTCCAATCAATGTCGGCAATGTGCGCAACCTGATTCAGTGGCAATTCGTCGAGTTGCACGCCGGTCCCAGCTTCATCCAAACCCAATTGCAATTGATTATCATTTTCTTTGATAGAATGCCAGACGATTCAAACCGCTGGGTAGCGCAGCCGTCCAAGGAAGCGGGCCATGCTGAAATGGCGGTCAGTCCCGCCGCCTGTCCATTTCGCCTTGGCCTTTTCAAAGCGCATGATGCCGTCAATCCGCCGCGCCAGAAACGCCCGTGTGTCGGCCCACTCCTCGCTGTCATCATTGACGAAGATCAGCAGCGTTGCGGCATAGACCGAGCCCAGAATGGCGCGCTTGGTATAATGATTATAATCGGTCGCCACATCGCCCGCCGCACGCCACATGACGTCAGCGGCGCGCCAGCCAAGGCGGGTTGCGACACTGGCATTCAACGGATTGGCAAGGATCGCCTGCGCGCGCCGCAGCGCCTCCCGATAGGGGGCAAGGAGCGCCAGACGGGTTTCAACCAACGTCGTGATCCGCTCCCGGATTTTCAGTGTCGCCAAGCCTTCAGCCGGGCAGGCATCCAGCATGTCGGCGTCCACCGACGCGAACCATGCATCGATCATCTGGAGCGCGCCGTCCGGAAAGACGACCCCGGCCACATCAGCGTCGACGCCCAGCCGTTCGGCCGTCGCGCGCAGCGCCGTTGCGGTCCACCCGTCAAAAGCGGCATCGGCCGGAAGATCACGCGCGAGCACAACGCGCAGTTCGTCCAAAGTCATGTTATTGAAATCGGCGGACACGTGCCGGGCCTTTCGCTGCAACCAAGGTGACATCGGCTAGATGGGATGTTAGGTTCACTTCGTCAATCAAAGGTTCAACCAATTGGGGGAGTCGTCAAAAATGGCGAAATTTTTCGGAAATCTAAACGCGGTACTCGCCGCAGGCGTCGTTCTGATGCTCGTCGTGCTGTTCGGCGTGCAGGGCGTTTACGATAACAACTATATGTGGCGCTGGGCGCACGTGATCTGCGGGATCATGTGGATCGGGCACCTTTACTACTTCAACTTCACGCAGATCCCGACGATGCCGAAGATCCCGGCTGAGCTGAAGCCCGCCGTGTCGAAGCACATCGCGCCTGCTGCTCTGTTCTGGTTCCGCTGGGGTGCAGCGGCAACGGTCGCCACCGGCCTCGTCGTCGCCATTCAGGCCGGCTATGCGCATCAGGCGTTCACGCTGCAGTCGCCCTACCGCACCATCGGTATCGGCATGTGGCTCGCCGTCATCATGGCGTTCAACGTCTGGTTCATCATCTGGCCGAACCAGAAGAAGGCTCTGGGCATCGTGGAAGCGGACGACGCCACCAAGGCGAAGGCTGCAAGCACGGCGATGATGTTCAGCCGCACCAACACGCTGCTGTCCATTGCCATGCTGTACTGCATGATCTCGGCTGAAAGCGGCTATTGATCCTTTGATCGGTCGGGCTGGCGCACCATCAGGAGTGCCAGCCCGATCAGCCCGGCCCCGATCCAGTCGGGCATCGTCAGCATTTCACCATAGCTGATCCACCCCATCGTCGCAGAGACGACCGGCTGTGTGAGCAGCGCCAGCCCGAAGACGAGCGGCGTCACGCGCCCCAGGGCATATACCATCATCCCCTGACCAATGAGCTGGCTGACCACCGCCAGTGCGATGACCGGCGTCCAATTGTGCGGCATGATCGTCTCGCCAAGTGCCAGCGCGATCAACAGCAGCGGCAGGATCGTCGCAACTGTAGACCAGGCCAGCAGCGTCCAGCTTTGCAGCTGCGCGCGTGCCTGCGCGACAACCACCAGATAGGCCGTGTAGAAAAGCCCTGCGGCCAGACAGAGCATATCACCAAGCAGGTTCTGCGTGCTGAGCTCTGCGGACCGGCCCAGCAACAGAACTGTGCCGATGGTGGCGACGCCAAAGGCCGTCCCTTCCCGCCGCGTCGGCCAGGCGCGCGCGACAAGGAAACCCCAGATAGGGAAGAACAGGCTCGCTGCATTGGCAAAGAGCGTCGCATTGGCCATCTTGGTTTTGAGGATGCCGATGTGCCAGGCGGCCAAGTCAACGGCGAAGAACAGGCCCGACAACAGCATCGTCCAATAGAGCGCATTGTTTGGCAAGGTCAGCGGCTGGCGGCGATAGGCGGCGATCAGGAAAAGCACAGGGGCGGCAAGCGCCAAGCGCCACATGGCCGACGCACTAGGGCCGACATCCGCCATGCGCACGAGCCACGGCCCGAAGGCGAGGGCGAAATTGCCCAGCAGCAGCGCCCCAATGACGGCGGCACGGCTGCCAACTTCTTGCCCTCCAAGAGATTGTTGCTGTTGCGTGGACCCCATCGCCCTCATATCCGGGAGCAGAACGCACAAAGCAACTAGGGGCACACATGCCGACACTTTTCGATCCGATTGATCTTGGGGCCATTCATTGCCCGAACCGCATCCTGATGGCGCCGTTGACCCGCGGTCGCGCCGACCCCGGCCATATCCCCAATGATATGATGCGCCTCTATTATGAGCAGCGTGCGTCGGCGGGCCTCATCATCTCGGAAGCCACAGGCATTTCGCAGGAAGGCCTTGGCTGGCCATCCGCACCGGGCATCTGGACCGATGCGCAGACCGAAGGCTGGAAACCCGTGACCGAGGCCGTACACAAGGCCGATGGTCGCATCATCCTTCAGCTGTGGCACATGGGTCGTCTGGTCCATTCCAGCTATAACAATGGCCCCGGCGTCTCGTCTTCGGCCACAACTGGTCCGGGCCACGCCTATACCAAGACGGGCAAGCAGCCGCTGGAAGAAGCCCGCGCCTTGCGCCTTGATGAAATCCCCCGGCTGATCGGCGATTATGTGAAGGCCGCTGAAAACGCGAAAAAAGCGGGCTTTGACGGCGTCCAGATCCACAGCGCCAATGGCTATCTGCTCGACCAGTTTTTGCGCGACAACAGCAACTTCCGCGACGATGCCTATGGCGGATCCATTGAAAACCGCATCCGCCTGACGACCGAAGTCACAGCCGCCCTGTGCGAGGTCTGGGGCGCAGACCGCGTCTCGGTGCGCCTGTCGCCCAACGGCGATTCGCAGGGCGCGGATGACAGCAACCCCGAAGGCCTGTTCACCGCCGCTGCAGCCGCACTGCAAAAACTGAACATCGGCTTTTTGGAGCTGCGCGAACCCGGCCCTGACGGCACCTTCGGGCGGACCGATGTGCCCAAGCAGTCCCCCGCGATCCGCAAAGTCTTCACCAACCCGTTGGTGCTCAATTCGGACCTGACCGCAGAAAGCGGAAACGCCCTGCTCGCCTCTGGGCAGGCGGACGCCGTCAGCTATGGCCGCCCCTATATCTCCAACCCTGATCTTGCTGAGCGTATTCGGGATGGCCAGGCATGGACCGAGACCAACATGGCCACCTGGTACACGCCGGGGCCGGAAGGCTATACGGATTACCCGGCGGCGGTCTGAGGTTGGGTCGCGCAGAGGCGCAGAAGCCGCAAAGTAGAACTGTGCTCCGGACTTGAGCCGGAGCACAGCCATTCATTCCATCTTCCTCGGCGTTCTCTGCGTCACTGCGCGAAGATCAAATCAAATCAACCAAACTGAGACTTCAACTCCAGCAGCGCAATCGCGGCCTTGGCCGCTTCGCCGCCCTTATCCTTTTGCGCCGGATCCGCGCGGACGAGGGCCTGCTGCTCATTCTCGACCGTCAAAATGCCGTTGCCGATGGCAATCCCATCCATGGTCAGCGCCATGATGCCGCGCGCGCTTTCGCCTGCCACGATTTCAAAGTGATAGGTCTCACCACGGATGACAACACCAATGGCGACAAAGCCGTCATAGCGTCCGCTTTCCGCGGCCAGCGCAATCGCGCCGGGGATTTCAAGCGCGCCGGGGACGGTGATGACGTCGGCCTTATGGCCTTCATCTTCCAGCGCGGCCTTCGCCCCTTCGACCAGCATGTCGTTGAGGTGATCATAAAAACGGGCTTCGACGATCAGAAACTTGGCCATGGGTTATGCCTCCGGAATGGGGCGCTCGCCCACGATGTTGATGCCATAGCCTTCAATGCCGACGACATTGCGGTGGGCGTTGGTGAGAAGGATCATGTCGTGAATGCCAAGGTCCGCGAGGATCTGTGCACCGATGCCATAGCTACGCAAATCCATTTCCGGCGCCTTGCCGGAGGCCGCGCTAATCTCACGCGTCAGCGAATCAGGATCGCCAGGCATCAGCAGCACAATCACGCCCGCACCGACCGTTCCGATTTCTGCCATGGCCCGCTGCAGGGTCCGCTTGCGCGGTCCGGGGGCGCCCAGCACGTCTGAAAAGATCGAGATGCCGTGCATGCGGACCAGCGTCGGCTCTCCATCGACCACGCGGCCCTTTTGGAGAACAATGTTGACCGATCCATCGACCTTGTTGCGATAGGTCTTGGCCGTCCATTCGCCACCATAGTCGGACACGAAAGGCGCTTCAGAAACGCACTCGACCAGATGGTCATGCTTGCG
>Ga0222712_10005460_pt1 | contig 12883 bp, 19 predicted proteins | sample C33_657DmetaG_FD_165043 | JGI IMG/M metagenome (GOLD analysis project Ga0222712, IMG submission 165043) | Estuarine water microbial communities from San Francisco Bay, California, United States - C33_657D | ecosystem: Environmental > Aquatic > Marine > Unclassified | place: USA: California...
TGCAACTCAAACAGCTTTCCATCTATGCCCCCTTGCTCTTAGCGTAACAGGCTTGACACATCGTCACGCCACCGTTTCTCAGCTTCTGACCTCTGACCAATATAATTTCGCCGCAGTCGCAAATGCACTCAAACATTGCGTTACGCCTGCGACCTTCCTGCGCCGATGACACGTAGCGAATGACATGCAGTTGACCATATTTTTTTCCAGTCTCGTCTATATATGCTGGCACATCAATCAGATTGGCGATCTTGTCCACCGTTGTCCCCCTTCATAGCGGCTTCTGCTATTTTACGGGCGTCAATCGACTGCGCGAGCCAACTGTCCTTGTCGTTAAGCCGATTGTTTATCTTCCGCAGCGCCAACTCCAGTTGCTCAATGCGGTCAATCACCAAGGGGATTTCCTTACTCGGCAAATCCTCTCGCCATTCCAGATAACCGCGAAGGCGAGCTACAAGATCGTCAGTCATCTTCCACCTTCCAAAATATCAAGCGCATAGTCGTACCCAGACCAGTTATCGACACCTGCCCTTATTAGCGCATCTAAAAACTCAAGCCCTTCTTTCGCAGTTCCAAGTTCAGCCTCCAGTTGCTCAATGCGGTCGGCAGCCTCATCTAGCATCCGTTTCGTTTTTCGAGGAGCCAGATAGGCATCACCCTCGGACCAGTTCCGCAGTTCATCAGGCAGCTTGCTCATTTGCGCTTCTCCCACTCTGTGACCATTGCATCGGCATACTGGGCAGCTGATGCAGCCATGAGAACAGGCGTCGATGGTGCGTTAGATAGCAGCCCCTGCATGGCGACAAGGAAAGCCTTGTCCCACATATCCTGCCGGTTCAGGTTCTTCAGAGTGCTGTCCAGCTGCTCCCGGTATTCTTTGACCTTCATGTTCCTCATCCTCATCTAGAAAATGGAGCAAGGCTGACCCAAACCTTGCTCCCCGTGGCTCCATCAGGAGGTTCACTGTTCCCTGCAAGCAGGGCTCCCAGCTCCAGTCCCGGGGTCAGGGCGCGTTTGCCACGGCATCAAAAACCTAAAAGCTGTTTAGCCTTCCATCCGCAGTAGTCGTCGTTGACCATTTCTGGGTCGCACTGCTTCTCACATTCGCAGGCATACTGTCTCAACGCATCCTGATACGCAGCAAATTGCTTCTGCCTGTCTTCGTAGTCATGCACACGATCGCCACGGCACATGTTCAACTCAGCAGTCGTGCGTTTGTGGTGCCACGCAAGCTCCTTGAATGCGTTGTACAGTTCGAGAACTGTCCTGTAGTCGTACTGGATAATCTCGCGGCCAGTGTACATTCCATCCCGCAGGTGGTTCAGCGCCTCATCAGTCGTTAGGTTCGCCATCCTTGCCTCCTGCCGCTTGCCACAGTGGCAGGCTGTCCATGCCCAAGGCGTCCATATATGTCGCCATCAGCGCCTGTTCTTCCTGCCGCTGCTGGGGCGTCCTGCGTCGCAATGAGATGATCTTGCGGACGATCTTGGTGTCGTACCCGGCGGATTTGATCTCTGTGTACAGGTCAGCAAGAGACAACTTTAAGTCGTCCTTCTCATCCTCCAGTTTTTCGATGCGGGCGACGTATTGCGCCAGCTGGTTATTCCCTCGGCTCATCAGGCATCTCCCTTATCATCTCTTGCATCGTTGCTTGTTGACGCGCGGCTTCTTCTGCTGCTTTTCGAATACCCTGCTCCAGTTGATACTCGACCTCTCGACGCTCGATCTCACGGACGACCAGTGACGCATAACCAGCGATGTCGTGCCAGTGGTCGATGTCAAAGCTGTTCCCCGACATGATGCGGGCCAGCTTCATGCAGATTTGCTCCATCGCCTCCTGCTGCCATGGCTCCAAGTCGCTCCAGATACTTGTCGAGTTCAACACGCGCTTCAGATTTTGCGAGGTTGTTGCGACGTGCCTGAAGTCTCCGTGCGATTGCTGTCGGGTTGCCAATGTAGTCTGTATATTCTCGGCCACTTCTCATCCTCCAACTTTTCACACCGTGCATGATGCTAGTGTGGTCACGACCGAACATTCGGCCAATTTGTGCGTATCCATATCCGTTAGCTGCGAGGGCGAACCAGACCTCATGTCGGCACTCGCAGATGAATGTCGCGCGGCTTCGGCAGAACGCTTGCTCCATCGTCAACTTATGCCGCTTGAGAACCTTGTTCGTAATCTGACGCGCCTCTGACGGCAGGCAAACTGTGACCAGCTTGTCCTGATTTGTCTCGATGAACCACTTCATAAAGATGTCGCGCGTGATTTTTCTGATGTCCTCACGCGGGACGACGCGAGGATCAGGCAGCGGCACAAACGGTTCAGGCAGTTTTTTCTGCGGCTTCTGTGGTATTACCACTGCTGCCGTTTGCGCCTGTTTGCGCGTGCGACTGAGAACGTCCCTGTAGTGCTGGGCGAGTTGGTGCGCGTTCAATAGTGCATCTCCATCAGGCGGCTGCGCGCTGTGGCAAGTGACCCGCAGTAATCCATCTGTCCGTGGATATTACAGACACGCCAGATCGGGCTGATCTTTTGCGCTTTATTTCGGGTCAGCTTCTCGATCACTCCGACCTCCTCCCCGAAATAGGTCAGAACCCAGAAGCCCTTGTGTTCCTCTTTCATCTCTATCGGATTTCTTGTGAGCATCTCTCACCCCTGCGATGACTGCGACCAGAAGAATGATCGCAGGCAGAAATAAAAACAGCGTTAATGCGATGACGAACGGCGCGTCGGTCATGCCATCGCCAGACACAGGATCAGGACGAAGGCCAGCACGCTGAGAGCAGCAGAGGCGTTCAGGATTTCATAGATGACTTCGCGGATCATGGTTGTCTCCATCGTTGCCGGTCAGGCAAATCAGCGCCTGTCCATGCAAAAAATCATAGACGGTCTGACGGGAGATGCAAACAAAAAAATGCAGCCTGTGGATAATTTCCGCAGGCTGCATGTTGCTATGGTTAACGCTGTCAAAAGTTTGACAGGTTACTGGTTCAGCGCGCCTCCAAGCAGCCCGGGAACCAGCGCCCGGGCTCCAGTGGGAGCCGTGTATTGCCGAGCAGCCAGCATGGCCTGCATCGCCTCCAACTCGCGGCGCAGGTCGGCCTCGGAGCGGGCGAACAGAACCTTCCGCAGCTGCTCGTTCGCCGCCTCCTGCCGTGCAGGCGTGAGGCCCTTCTGGATGGCCTGCCCGATGCCTTGAGCAGCCCGTCCAATCATGCCAACAGTCGGACCACCAGCAGCCATCTCCTGCGCCATGGCAGCCAATGGGCTCATGGCGGCAAGGTTGCTCTCCTGCTGCATCAGCGTCTGCGCTGTCTGCGATCCACCGAGCAGCTTGTTTTTCGACGCAGACATCCGCGCCTCACGCTCAATGTTGGCAAACAGGTTGTCTGTGACGCGCTTTGCCTCAGCGGGATCGTTCCACGCCGCCTTGATGGCAGCTTCCATCTGCTGCTTGGCGCGACCAGTGCGGAACGCTCTCGTCACATCCTCGCCGGTCACGCGACCATTCAGCACGCCAGAGAACGCATCGAAGACGCCGACCAGATACGCATCCTTATCGGATGGCGACATATCCTTAACCGATTTCTCAATAAGCTCTGGACGCGTCTTGAAGACCTTCTGGCCTTCCATCATCTGCCGCTCGGCAGCCCGGGTGTCAGACCAGATGGCGCGGGCTTGCTTGTAGTCAGCATTTTGCTTCTCGGCAGCAGCCAGCATGGCATCACGCAGAGACTTCAGATCGCCGCCGAGGTTTCCCTTGCCAGCCCGGTATGCCGCAGAAGCCGCGTCATCAAGCGCCTTCTGGATGCTGTCCACCTCGGCGAACGTGTAGTCGCGGGCGATCTCTTTCGCGTTCTTCTCGTTGCGCTTGATAATCGTCGCCGGGGTGATGCCACGGATGTCGGCAACAGTCTCAAGCTCAGAAAACACGCTGTTCGGAACCTTCTTGATGAGCGCATCCAATTCATCGGATCGCGCCACCATCGGATCGACCTTCGCATAAAGCGGCTTTGCGATCTCTGCACGAGTGGCAGCAAGCTCATCGAGTGAAGCGAAGATGTTCTTCTGCTGCCCGATGGCGCGGGTAAACTCCTCCTCCAGCCGTTGCGTTTGACCTGCGGCACGCTCTTGCAGCTGCTGCCCGACGCCAGCCCTCTGCGCCCCGGGCGTCTGGGCAACAAGGCGAGCCTGTGCCTCCAGCGCGCTACCGGGCGGCAGGACTTCGGACGGGATTTCCGGCTTCACGCCAGTCGCCTGCCGCTGCTGGTATGCCCGCAGCAGGTCATCGACCGTCATGCCCTCCTGCTGCAACGACCGCTGCAACACGCCAGCCGCCAGCTGCTCGGGTGGCCTCGTCACCGCGCGATAGGCAGCAGCGCCAGCCGGGAAAGCAGCGCCAACAGCGCCACCAAGAGCCATGCCGGTCACGGCCTCCTCGGCAGCCTTGTCGAGCCGTGCAGCCGCGCTGCCTTCGCCCTTCAGGAAGCCTTCAACACCACCCTGCGCCCCGCCAACAGCGGCACCCGTTCCAGCCATGCGACCGATCTGACCGGCCAAACCGGCAGTGCGTGCGCCAGCGATTGCCGGTCCAGCAAGTCCACCCGTGGCGACAGTGGCAGCCAAGGCTGGAGCAAGGCCACCAGTGATCTCGGCAGCCGTGGACCACATAGGACGCTCTGCCCGGGTGATGGCGTTCTTCTGGCGCACATAGGCCAGTTCGTCATCGTAGCGAGTGCCACGGGCGAGCGACCGTGCAGCAGCTTCTGCCTCGTCACCCGAGCCCATCAGGACGCCTTGGCCGAGGAACTGACGACCTAGCACATCACTGATAAAAGACGACTGCTCAGGCAGACCGGCTCTGGACCGCATCTGTGCAGCCATAGCAGCCTGATCGCGAGCCTCACCAGCATCTGCGGCAGGCGCGCGATACTTCTTCAGGATGTCGAGTGCGCTTTCTTCTGCCATGTTAAACCTCAGAAGCCGGGAGCAGGGAGTTCATCTTCACGCATCAGGCCGCGTGGATACCGGCGCATTGCTGCACCAAGCGGGTTCTGCCCGAGGCCATAGCCACCAGCAGGAGCCTCGCTCGTCGGAGCGACAGGTGGCATCAGACCCGGCTGTAGCTGCTTCAGACGAGCAGCATAAGCATCCTTAGCTGCCTTGCTCATCAAGTTCGGGTTGAGGAGGTTAAGGGTCTCCAGATCAAGCCCAAGAACGTCTGACGCACCAATGGTCTTAGATGCCGTTTCAAGATCACGTTTCCGAGTGCGGATGGCAGCCAATTCAGGATTTCGGAAGTCCTCCACAACATCCTTTGGATCAACCTTCGCCCGGGTCGCCAGCGAGGAATAGCGGCCCAAGTCCTTCTCGAACTTGTCCATCTCCTGCTCGAACCGCGTCTCGGCAGCACGCACCAGCTGGGCGCGGGCTCCATCACTGAGAGTTCCACCTCCAGTCAGCTTATTGTAGTAACTTCTGACAAATTCAGGCACGCCAGCAGAGTTCTGTGCAGTTGCGGCTTCACCGCCGGTCACTGTTGATGTCGGGTCATACACCTTCATGATCGACAGAACGAGAGCCATGTCGCTAGCACCGGCCCTGTTCTGGGCAAGATCGCGCATGGTCATAAACGCGGTCTGTCGGTCGTTGAACGGCAATGCAACCTTGCTGAACTCGTCACGCAGTTTGTCTGCACGCTCGAACTGCGTCTTTTCAGCACCCTGCTGGGCAGCCAGCGCCTCCTTGTAAATATCGGCAATGGTGACATTCGGGTCGGATAGCCGATTGCGAAGATATTCACCGGGAAGCGATGACAACACAGATGCCGCAGAAGGCTGTGCAGCAGCGGCAGCCGGAGCAGCCGGGGTAGGCATCGGCTGCGCGGGAATGTTCTGGTCAGCAGCTGCGGACGAAGGAACAGTCGTCGTCTGCGGCGCACCTGCACCCGGAACACCAGCACTTGGCGCGCCAGCCGGAGCAGGTCCAGCACCGCCAAACTGCTCCATAAGTTGTTTGCGATACTCAGCCTGCTGTTGCGCCTGTTCGATCTGGCGGCGCATAATCTGCTGTTGAAGTTCTTGCTGCGTCAGTTGCCCCTGCAACTGCTGCCTCTGCAACGGGAACAACTCGTTCTGCCGACGCAGCTGCTCCTGCTGGTTGCGTACGGCAACCGCGCGCTGAAGCTGCATGTCAATGTTTGGACCAATGTTGCCAAGTTGCGCGAGAGCCTGCGCCCTCTGCGCTGGCATCTGCTTCTGACCGGCAGCAAGCAGCGACGCACCAAGTTGCCCGAGTGTCGAGGCAGTCAGGCGGCGCTGCTCCTCGGGAGACAACTGCTGCAGGATGTCGGTCGGCGTCGTGCCACCAGCAGCCGGTGCGCCAGACGGACCACCGAGAAGGCCATAGAGTGCAGACCCGGCATCCTTGATGCCGCCAAACAGTCCGCCAAGGAAATCGCCATCAGCCATGTTGACCTCTTATTCCCAATTGCTGCTGAGTAACCCGCCAGCAGTCGTCGCCGCTGCCCTGCCCTGCGCTTCAGGCGAGTTCATGATTGCGTTCACAATCGTCTGGAAAGGCGTTCCACTGGTATACATCCCAGTCCAGTAGTTAGCACCAGCAGCCTCCGCAGGACGCCCAAGTGCAGTCTGATAGGTCTGGTTCAGGATTTGATTGAAGGCTTGCAGATCAGCCCCAGTACGCCCACCAGTTGTTCCACCACCAACAGTTCCTCCACCAGTCGTGCCGATGACGCCCGGCGTCGTACTGGTGATGCCGCTGGTTGTCCCAGTCGTTCCGCCACTTAAAGCTGCCGTCTGAGCGTCTGCACGCTTTTCATCCTTGGCAGCAGCGATACGCAGCCAATCAGGGATTTGCACGTTAGAAATATCAAGCCGCTGACGAGGAGCCGCAATTTGCTGATAGGTCGCTGGAATGTCAGCCGGGTTAAATGGCTGGATCATTGACGGAAGTGCGGCCTGATATGCCAGCGACTGTTGGAAGGCGTTGGCTACCGCATTAGGATTGGCGAACTGCTGAAACGACGGGATGGACGCAGCAGAAGGCATTTGCGTTGTCTGGTAAAGGATGCCGCCGACCGGCTGCGATCCAAACGGAACCTGACGGATGCCTGCTTGCACGTTTTGAGACTGTGGGGTTTGAGCTTCGGCAGAACGAAGGATATTAGCGTAGACCTGATCCCATGTCTGGGTTCCATCGACTAGGAACTTAGCCCAGTAGTCGATGCCTGCCTGTTCTGCTTCTCTGTCAAAGACGTTCTTGTAAGCACTCTTAATTTTAGAAACAGCGTCTTCGTAAGACATCCCCTTGTTGGCCGCAGCCTGCGTGCCGCCAAGCAGCCCGCCAGTCGTTGCGCCAGTGGTCGCCCCGGTCGTAGTTCCTCCGGTCGTTGTGCCACCACCAAGAAGCCCTTGCCCTTCAGTCGTTGCCCTAAATGCAGAAGCAAGGTTCTCAGGGGAAATCTGACCAGACGCAAGAATAGGCGTCCAATATTCAACGCCAGCAGTGTCGGCGGGCCGATTGAAGACCTGCTGATAAGTATTGCGGACGGTGGCCTCTGGAGATGAAGCAAGAGCCTGTCGGATTTCAGCGGGGGTTGCTCCAGTGCTTGCCCAGTATTGAGCGCCAGCCGTGTCTGCCGGTCTGTTGAACACGCTCTGGTACAGAGCATTGATTTCTTCAATGGTCGCCATTTTATAACCCCAACAGTCCAGCGAACAGGTCGTCCCGCCAGCGGCCTCGGTTTACAGGCGCAGGAGCCTGCGGTGTCCACGTTTGTCTTGGTGCGCCAGCAGCCATAAGCGCAGCGCCAGCAGATGCAAGCCCAGCGATGTCTTTCGCCGTTCCCTTGTCCATACTCCACCCAGTGTCCGGCTGTGGCAATGGCCTTGATGTCAACGCCATTGATGCTGCCCCGGGAGCCGACATCGGTCCAACGCCACCAACAGGCATCTGACCGGCAAACTGTGCGCCCATCGGCTGCATCGGTTCTTGGAACGCGGGTGAATACGGACGCTGGGCGTCAAAAGGAACCTTCGCCCCACCATCTCCTAAAAGTCCACCGCCAAGGCGCTGACCGAGCCAGCCGGTCCAACTGCTAATTGGATCAGTGACGGCAGACGCAAGTTGAACACCGGCAGGTGATTGTTGCGTCCCACTATATACCATTGGCGCATAGGATGACTGAACACCGACTGGCGATGATTGCGGTGTCACACCCTGTCCACTCATAGGTGGAATTTTTCCACCACCCTCAACTTCCGCCATTGCTCGGACAAGTCGGTTTCTTATGTTTGGGTCATTGATGTCGATTTCAGCGGTCGGACTGACACCAACAGCTTTTGCAACTGATCGCACATAGTTGCTTGTCGAACCGGGCTGATTAGTCGGATCAGATTGAGGTGACCATCTATTGATGATGGAGTTGACCGTATTCAGACCACGGTTGCTGTACGATTGAAGCAGACTTTCCATCGCCGCATACCCGGCGTCAGGCGTCTCAAAGATTGCGAAACGACCATCTGACCCGACATAGCCGGGTTGTTTTTTTGCCCAAGCAGATGCCTCAAGATTGCCGGGATTATTATTCCTGACCGATCTAGGCTGACGACGCATGAGTTCTTCGTAGGTCATACCTTGATCCACTGCTTCTCGATTGAACCGTCTATAATCGCCAGCCGCCGCAGCATTTCTGCGCGCTTATCTTCCGGCAGATTGTATATCCGTTTGCGATTGTCATCCAGATAAGCCGTGCAATTCCAGCAGTCGCGGCCAGTTTTTTCGCCCATGCCATACCCGGGTGGCATGTCAGCCTCGACATCCTTGAGGTACTGGAACACCTGCTCCTCGGTCCAACCTTGGATCGGCATGACGTACTGGATGCCGTCAACAACCTGACCATCGACAGCCAGCGACTTGCGGCGGTCGTCGCCGCGCTGCCCCTTCACCAAATACTTGATGCCGAGCTTCTTGCAGGCATTGTACAACGGAACCCAGATGTTGACCGCGCAACAGTCCAGATACGACTGCATCAGCGGCCCGTCGTTGCCGGTAATCATGCGACCGACCAGCGTATTTTCGACCGGAAGCACATCAACCGGCCAGCCACGCTCACGCACGTTGCTCGGCTGATCTGACTTCACATGGATGAAGTGAGGCAACCGCTGCTTCCACTTCTCCATGTACTCGATCATCTCGGGATACGCGGCTCCCGTGTCGAGCCATACCACATATGTGGTATCCCACCGCTCACGGTACAGGTATAGGCAGGCAAGGCTATCCTTGCCGCCTGAAAACTGGATCGCCGTGTCGATCACAGGGACGCAAGCGTCGAGAGGATCGAGGCAGCCGAGGCAGCCGCGCCAAGACCAGTCAGCAAGCCAGACCCAGACGGCCCGGGACCGGTTTGCGTGTTCGTCTGGCCGTATGGGGTAACGCCAAGAGCCTGCAGCGGTATCTGCAGCTGCGTCAGCGGGAACTGCTGCTGCTCCTGATACGCCTGACGCGCGGCGTCGAGTTCCGCCTGTTGCTGCTGTTGGATGGCGGACTGGGCAGCCAGCGCGCCCGTGGCGCCAGTGAGGAAGGCTTCTTGTCCCGCGCCAGCAAGGCCACCAAGCGTCTGGGCTCCCGTGAGCCCCAGCTGCGCCCCGGTGATACCAGCCGCCTGATTGAGACGGGCAGCCTCCATCTGACGCTGGATGTCGCCAGATGCCGCAGCCTGCGCCTGAGCAAAGTTCTGGGCCATCAAGTTAGCCGCCAGCTGACCGGCCTGCTGCTGGGCAGCCGCGTTGACCACGGCTTCCTGAATAGCCTGCCGCGAGCCGCCAAACGCCCGGGCTTTGATGGCAGCGTCAGACGCCTGATTAAGACCAGCCAGCCGCTGCTGGTTGAGGGTGTCCAGCGAGGTCTGCAGCACGTTCTGCGTGTAGGGGTTCATATACGGAGACAGGTCAGACGAGGCCAGCTGACCAGCCTGCACCTGCGTCGGCTGATACTGTCCAGCCTGCGCGGCCATCTGCTGCGCGTAGGCGTAGGCAGGCTGGGCGAGGGCGTAATTGTTGGCGATGGCTCCAATGGTGCCGATCTGCCCGGGCGTCATCGACGCCACCCGCTGCCCCTCATACGGCCCCTGAAGGCTGCGGGAAACATCGTAAGCCGCAGCAAGATTGCGCTGCCCCGCTTCCTGCACCCACTGCGGGATTTCGGTCTTGTTTACGACCGTCTGTGTTCCGCCGCCACCGCTCATGTCAAAGCCCTCTGATATACGGTGTGGGTGGATCGCCACCCAAACTCCGGGTTGAACTTTTCCCAGCCCTTTCGAGCCATCGCCTGCATGAAGTTGCACCCGTTTTTGCGTGCAAACTTCTCAACCTTCTTGTGCAACTTTAGCACAGCTTCCATCTCACCTGCAGCGAGGAAGATGTTCAAATATCTCTTTTGCGGGCACTGGATGATCTCAGTGACCGCCAGACCACCGTCGTTCCAAAATAGCTGGAACCTGCCCTCTTCTAACCCGGCCACAATGTCATGCAAAGCATACGTGCCGCCGCCGTGTTCCAGCGCGGCCTCCAGCCGAGCAATCATATGTTCCCGGTCGATCAATACGGCGGTGCTCCCTGCTGACCCAAGGCCACTGATGTCGTCACAAGGTTTCCAGCGTTATCAACCGTCACCTTCCAAACCCCGCCATCAGGAGCCTGAAGAAGAACGCCATCGACGGCTTCCAACCTGCCGATGCTTTGCCCCAGTACCCTCTCCAACAGTGAGAAGGAAAACCGAAAATACTCTCTATCGTAACCGGCTGGAGGAGTAGGAAGATTAATAATCATCTGCCGCCGCCTCCGATCATCTCTAACCGCATCTCACCAATTGACCACTCGCCATCCTCGGTCGCAGCGATCTTCACGCGGAAGTCGCGACCAGTGACGCGCATATCCGTGTAGCCAGATGCGCGTGGGTTGTACGGACCACTCGTTGTTTCTGGAGCCTCTGGCGTGAAAGATGAGAAAAAGGTCAACTGCGTGCTGTCATAGCCATATCCGCTGTCTGTGATGGCTTGGCGAATATGGGAAATGGAATTTCCGTTCTGGATGTTGATTGATCCAGTCTCAGCGAAGCGGCCAGTCGTAATCGGCGTGCCTGCCGCAGTCCAGCCGTTCTCCTGCTGGAAAATGTCGTTAACTTGGTCAGAAGCTAATGGGAAACGAAACACACCAGAACCACATGCAGCAGTACGCGTCATGGTGTCGGTGATGCCCCACCAACCCTCAGCATAGTTGTAATACACGGCTCTATTGGGAACCGTCGAACCCTGCGACGGATACCAGAACCACGCCTCTGGGAAGATGTTGTTTTCAGAGCCATGCGTCCACAGCGATCCGACCTGCGGATCAACGTCATCGAAAACATATGAGCCAACTTCGCAGGGAAGCGGACGAACCGTTCCGCCGTCGTACAGGAAGAAACTCTCACGGCCCATCCAGACGCAGCGGCCAGCAAAGGTAGCAAAGGCGCGCGGAGCGATCAGGCCGCAGCCAAAACCAATCCGCTCGATCTGATAGATGTACGGCAGACCGATGTAGCGCATCAACCACGCCTCGTCCTCCGTCCAGATCAGCGTACCTTCGCGCACAGGGGCGCACATGGTGATCTTGTTCTGCGTATCCAGATCAAGATAGCCAGCCGTGTTTGTCGGGTCTGCATAGTTCCAGTCTGAATAGTCTTCGCGCGACGACCAAGCCACTCGGCGCGTATTCCCACCAGCACCAATTAAAACAGCGTGCCTCTCAGGCGTAACAATGACACCACGATTATCAATGGGAGGAAGGTCTGCGGCGATTGATGTTGCAGTTCCGCCTGTTCCAGTCGCATTGGTGCCAGCACTTGCAAACGTAAATGTCGTCAAAGATGGCGTGCTAGTGATCGTGTGTGTACCGTTGAAACTTCCGACGCTGTTGCCAGCGATCACAATCTGATTGCCAGTCACAAAGCCATGATGGTTCACAGTCGTCACGGTCGCCACGTTGGATGTGCGAACGATGTTCACGACCGTCGCATAGCCAACAGGTTCTGCATATTGTTCTTCATGGTTCCAGTGCAATAGGCGACCGTCTGAAGATGCAACAGCTAGGATGTCGCCGCCCCAGTTGTCGATTGTCCAAGAGAAAGTCGGCAGGAAACTCTGCGTCGGTAATCTTGGATGTGTTGGGTCCGTATCTAGCCCATAATAAGTTGCGCCATAGTTTCCTGTTCCAAACGCACCAAATATACCAACGTCCGCTCCAGAAAAGTTTGGAGGCGTAATATCTGTGTAGACCGATCCATTTAGAACGAACAATTTGCTTTCACAACCGACAGCGCAATACGTTGCATTGTCCGCACCAGCCCACGGAAACAACATACGGATCGTGCTGCTAAGTGGTGACGATGTGATGCGCTGCCAGCCGCCAACCGGCAGTAATTTGCCAGCACGCCAGCGGATCAGGTTGCCGTCCCAGTAGCGACCCTTCACCTGCAACGGCGTGGCTGCTTTGACGATCCCCGGCGGAATGTTGACTGGCGCAAGAGGCATTACTTCTTACCTTCGCAGAAGCCCTCGCGGCGGGCATTGTTAATCTTCACTTCGGTGATCGTCTGCGGCGTATCCTTAGATGACCACGAGATGTCGCGCCAAACAGCACAGGCGCTGTCAGTCCCGCCGATGGCCGTCGTTTTCGAGCAGCCGGTCAGGAGAGACAGCGGCAGCGTCGCCAGCAGCAATCGCGTCTTGAGTGCGTTTGAGAGCATCTGATGTCGCCTGCGCTTTGACTTCGTTAATGGCGTCAGAGCGGATTTTAACATAAACCCCGCCAAGAGCCACGA
>Ga0222712_10005461_pt1 | contig 12880 bp, 5 predicted proteins | sample C33_657DmetaG_FD_165043 | JGI IMG/M metagenome (GOLD analysis project Ga0222712, IMG submission 165043) | Estuarine water microbial communities from San Francisco Bay, California, United States - C33_657D | ecosystem: Environmental > Aquatic > Marine > Unclassified | place: USA: California...
TTGCACACTTATATGTTTCCCAAATACAATGTCATAGTAGTAGGTGCCGGCCATGCAGGCTGTGAAGCAGCGGCGGCGGCGGCCAATATGGGCTCCAAGGTTTTATTGGTGACCATGAATATGCAGACCATTGCCCAAATGAGTTGTAACCCGGCCATGGGTGGAATTGCCAAAGGACAAATAGTAAGGGAAATAGATGCCCTGGGTGGATATAGCGGCATCGTCACTGACCTAAGTACGATTCAGTTTAGAATGCTTAATAAAAGCAAAGGGCCAGCCATGTGGAGCCCAAGATCTCAGAACGATAGGCATTTATTTGCCTCTAAGTGGAGGGAGATGTTGGAGAACACCCCGAATGTGGACTTTTACCAGGACTCGGTGAACGAGCTTATCATAAAAAACAATAAGGCCTGCGGGGTAATAACCAGTTTAGGACATAAAATAGAGGCAGATGCAGTCATTATCACTAGCGGAACCTTCTTAAATGGAATTATACATATAGGTGAGAAACAAATTGGTGGTGGAAGGGTAGCCGAAAAAGCAGCTTCCGGCATTACAGAACAGTTGGTCTCCTTTGGTTTAGAGTCGGACCGCCTTAAAACCGGTACACCTCCAAGGGTGGATGGTCGTAGTTTGGACTATACAAAGATGGAAGAACAAAAGGGGGACGAGGAAATTGTAGGCTTCTCTTATATGGATATACCAAGAGTTAAGGCCAAGGATCAGCGTTCTTGCCATATTACTTATACCGATTCAGTGGTACACGATATATTAAAAACGGGTTTCGATCGAAGCCCCATGTACCAGGGTCGTATTGAAGGAGTGGGACCAAGATACTGTCCAAGCATAGAAGATAAGATTAATAGGTTTGCTGACAGAGAAAGACATCAGTTATTTGTAGAGCCAGAGGGCTGGAATACAGTGGAGATATATGTAAACGGGTTTAGTACCAGTTTACCAGAAGAAATACAATACGAAGCACTTCGTAAAGTACCTGGTTTTGAGAAAGCACGTATGTTCCGTCCAGGTTACGCCATTGAATACGATTATTTTCAACCTACTCAATTAACCTATACTTTAGAAACCAAGGCCATCAGCAATTTATATTTCGCTGGACAAATCAATGGTACCACTGGTTATGAAGAAGCGGCATGCCAAGGTATAATGGCGGGCATGAATGCGCATTTAAAAATTAACGAAAAGGAGCCACTCATCTTAAAAAGATCCGACGCCTATATTGGTGTTTTAATTGATGATCTTATAAGTAAGGGCACGAACGAACCCTATAGAATGTTTACTTCGAGAGCAGAGTTCAGAACACTACTAAGACAAGACAACGCCGATCTAAGATTAACAGAATTAAGTCATAAACTTGGTTTTGCAAGTGCAGACAGATTACGTAAAGTAGAAGAAAAAACAAATCAGGTAGCCAATATAAAAACAATACTTTCTAATCAAACTATTATACCAGAAGAGGTGAATGGTTTTTTAACAAGTATTGATTCAATGGAGATTACAGAAAAACAAAAAGCCTCAAAACTCTTGCTACGACCGAATATTAGCTTAAATCAAGTGATAGATAATTGTGCTGAATTAAAAGAAAAGTTAATAGATAAAGAAGTAGATCATTTAGAACAAGCAGAAATACAAATTAAGTACGAGCGTTATATTGAAAAAGAAAAAGAAATTGTGGATCGTATGTTGACGCTTGAAAATAAAATGATTCCTGATAATTTTGATTACGATAAATTAGTGGCCCTCTCTATTGAGGCGCTTCAAAAATTCAAAAAAATTCGTCCGCTAACTATTGGACAGGCTAGTCGTATTAGCGGTGTCAACCCTAGCGATATTCAAATACTTATGGTCTTTATTGGTCGCTAATTACCTGTTCAATTGTTCCAATAACCACCGGTTCCCGCTCATAAAAAACTTCCCATTCGCCATTTTTTCACAAATTCTTTTTAGTAGCTTTAGTATCTTTCTTTACAACTAAAATAAGAATCACATGAAGCGAATTTATGTATGGGCCTTGCTTATGTGCACAGCAGTTTCTGCCATCGCACAGGAGTCTTTCCCAATCAATGGAATTAGAGATATTCGTACGGGCTTATATGCTTTTACGAATGCCACTATTATTCAAAATGAAAAAACTAAGCTTGAAAAAGCAACCTTATTAATTAAACAAGGAAAAATAATTGCAGTAGGTACTGCTGTTGTAATTCCGAAAGATGCAGTAGTCGTGAACTGTGAGGGTAAATTTATATACCCTTCTTTTGTGGATCCTTTCACAGACTATGGTGCGGCTCAAGCAAAAAGACAAGCAGGCGCCTTCAATTATGGAGGACCTGGTCAATTTTTATCTAATAAGCCAGGTGCCTATAACTGGAATCAAGCGATTAAACCAGAAGTAAATGCTTCAGATGTATTTGATACAGACGAGGCTGCTGCAAAAAGTTATAGAGCCAACGGATTTGGCGCAGTTTTCACTCATGTGAAAGATGGTATTGCAAGAGGAACAGGTGCAGTGGTAACACTTGCGACTGAAAATAATAACCAAGCCTTTCTTAAAACAAAAGCAGCGGCGGTCTATTCTTTTGAAAAAGGTTCTTCTACACAATCTTATCCTTCTAGCTTAATGGGAAGTATTGCCTTATTGCGTCAAACTTATTTAGATGCAAAATGGTATCAAACAAAACCAGTAGGCGAAGGCACGAACCTTTCTTTAGAAGCTTGGAACAATGCTCAAAACATTCCTCAAATTTTTGCTGCTGATGATAAGTGGAGTACAGTACGTGCAGACAGATTAGGAGATGAGTTTGGTGTACAATATATAATTAAAGGAGGTGACAATGGCTATCAAAGAATAGAGGAAATTGTAAAAACGAAGGCTGGCTATATATTAAATGTAGACTTTCCAGAAGCCATGGATGTAGAAGATCCTAACGATGCGCGTTTTGTTTCTTTAGCAGATATGAAACATTGGGAATTGGCGCCCACTAATTTAGCAGCATTTGAAAAAGCAAATGTTTCATTTAGTATTAGTAGTAGCGATTTAAAAGATAGCAAAACATTTTTAGCCAATCTTAAAAAAGCAATTCGCTATGGTTTGTCTGAAGCAAAGGCTTTAGAGGCTTTAACTAAAACACCCGCTACTATGTTAGGAGTCTATGATCAAGTGGGTTCTTTAGAAGCAGGCAAGATGGCTAATTTTATTATTACCACAGAACCCGTGTTTGCCGCTAATGCAAAAATTATAGAGAACTGGGTGCAAGGAAATAAATATGAAGTAGCAGCAAGCGAGTGGAATAACTACGCGGGCAAATATAAATTAACCTTAAATGTAGCTGGCACAAATACAGATTATAATTTAGAAGTTAAAAAAGATTTATCAGCCTCCATTATTGGTACCGATACCTTAATGGCAAAAGTTTCTATCAACGAGTCATTGGTTAAAATTTCTTTCCCTAATAAAAAAGGAAGAGGTGCAGAACAAATAAGATTAGGTGGCGCCATTGTAGGTGCTAACTGGTCTGGTATTGGAACCGATCCTGCTGGCAATAAAAACACATGGACTGCGTCTTTAGTGGGACCAATGACAAGTACTGCCGATTCTAAGAAAAGTACAGATACTTTAAAACCACTTGCAAAAGTGACCTTCCCTTTTGCAGGTTTTGGTAATGAGAAAGTTCCTAGTCAAGAAACTATCTTAATTAAAAACGCTACCGTTTGGACAAACGAAAAAGAAGGTGTTTTAAATAATACCGATGTTTTATTAAAGAACGGTAAAATTGCTAAAGTAGGTAAAGACATTACAGAGGCCGGTGCAAGAGTTATTGATGGTACAGGCAAACATTTAAGCGCAGGCATTATTGATGAGCACTCACATATTGGCGCCTTATCAATTAATGAAGGTGCGCAGTCTGTTACAAGTGAAGTGCGTATTGCAGATAACTTAAATCCTGAAGACATTAATATATACCGTCAATTAAGCGGTGGAGTTACTTCTTCTCACATATTACATGGTTCTGCAAACACAGTGGGTGGACAAACTCAATTAATTAAACTTCGTTGGGGTGCCAATGATCAAGATTTAAAATTTGCAGGTGCAGATGGTTTTATCAAGTTCGCTTTAGGTGAAAACGTAAAAAGAACCACTAGCTCAAGCAATAACCGTTTCCCTGATACAAGAATGGGTGTGGAAGAAGTATTGAACGATGCATTTGATAGAGCCCTAGATTATCAAAAAGCAATGAAAGAAAATCCTAATACAAGAAGAGACCTTGAACTAGACGCCCTAGTAGAGATCTTAAATAAAAAACGTTTCATTACTTGTCACTCTTATGTACAACCTGAAATTACTTATATGATGCGTATAGGTGATAAATACGGATTTACCGTAAATACCTTCACGCATATATTAGAGGGTTATAAAGTAGCTGATAAAATGAAAAAGCACGGTGCCACGGCTTCTACTTTCTCAGATTGGTTCATGTATAAAACTGAAGTGCAAGACGCCACTGGTTATAATGCAGCTATTATGCAAAAAGTGGGATTGAATGTTTGTATAAACTCAGATGATGCAGAAATGGCTAGAAGATTAAACCAAGAAGCGGCTAAGGCTGTTAAATACGGAGGCGTCTCTGAACAAGAGGCCTTTAAAATGGTAACCCTGAATCCAGCTAAAGCATTACATGTTGCAGATAAAGTGGGTAGTATTAAAACTGGAAAAGACGCAGATGTGGTTTTATGGTCTGATAATCCTTTAAGCATTTATGCAATGTCTTTATACACTATCGTTGATGGTACTATTTATTTTGATAGAGAAAAGGATGCAACATTGCATAAAGAGGTGGCTTCTGAAAGAACGCGCTTAACACAAAAGATGTTAGGAGAGAAAAAAGCGGGCGGTGCTACAAGACCTGCAATGCCAAGTTATCAAGTGCTATTAACTTGTGGTGATCATGACCACGAAGATGAAATGGTTACTATTTACGAAACTCAAAAAGATTAAACTATGCAAAAGAAATATACCACCTTATTGATTGTATCTCTTGCGCTTTTACAATTAAAAGCAAGCGCACAGGAAACTGTGTATCCTGTAGGTCCGCAAGCGGGTCCCATTGTTATTACACATGCCACTGTGCATATAGGCAACGGAACGGTTTTAACCGACGCGTCGGTATCCTTTGATAAAGGAAAAATTACGGGCGTTGGTGCTTCTGTATCTACTACAGGCGCAACAATTATTGATGCAACAGGCAAACAAGTCTATCCTGGATTAATAGTTCCAATTTCTAGTTTAGGTTTAAAAGAAATTAATAGCGGTGTACGCGGTAGCAACGATTTTCAAGAAATTGGAGAAAATAATGCAAGCATTAGAACCATTGTTTCTTATAATACCGATTCTAAAGTCATTAATGTGCTTCGCGCCAATGGTGTGCTGCTGGCGCATGTGGCTCCAATGGGAGAGCTTATCGAAGGTAATTCTAGCATCGTTCAATTAGACGCATGGAATTATGAAGATGCTGCCTACAAAACAGACAATGGTATTTTTATAAACATGCCTTCACTTATCCCAAGAAGAGGTGGTCGCGGTGGTTTCATGCGCCAACCAGGTGGAGATATGGTTAAAGAGGCAATGAAAAAAATTGAAACTCTTAAAACTTTCTTTACAGAAGCGCGCGCTTATTTGCAAGAAAAAAATCATGCAGAAAATAATTTGAAGTTCGAAGCGGTGCGTGGTTTATTCGCTGGTAAACAAAAATTATATATTCGTGCTAATGAAGTTAAACAAATGTTGTTAGCTATTGATTTAGGAAAGACATTTGGATTTAATATGGTCATTGTAGGGGCTGCCGAAAGCTTACAAATTGCTTCTATTTTAGTAGAGAATAATATTCCAGTTATTTTAGATAATCAGCATGCGCTTCCAACTACAGAAGATGATGATATTGATCAACTCTATAAACTACCCGCGCAACTTAAAAAAGCAGGTGTTTTATTTGCGATCAACGATGCCAACGATCAAAGCAAGCAGCGTAATATTAGCTTCAATGCGGGTACTGCTGCAGCTTATGGCTTAAGCAAGGAAGAGGCATTAAGCGCGATCACACTTAATACTGCTAAAATTTTAGGCATTGACGATATTACGGGATCTATCGAAATGGGAAAAGATGCTAATATTATTATTAGCGAGGGCGATATTTTGGATATGAGAGGCAATCAGGTTACCAAGGCCTTTATTCAAGGACGCGATATTTCTTTGGATAATAAACAAAAACAAATGTATGAGCGCTATAAGCATAAATACAAGATTAACTAATTAACAGTTTATCCTGTTATTGAAAGAACCTCTCTATCACAAATGTGGTGGGGAGGTTTTTTTTGTTAACTTAGCGCCATGTCTAAAAAGCTATTTTTATTAGATGCATTAGCATTAATTTATCGTGCTTATTATGCGCTTATTCGCACACCGAGAATTACGACCACGGGTATAAACACCAATGCGCAGTTTGGTTTTACCAACACCCTTTTAGAAATTATTAGAAAAGAAAATCCGACGCATATTGCGGTTTGCTTTGATACACATGCACCAACGGAGCGTCATATCGATTTCACTGATTATAAAGCCAACAGACAAGAAGCTCCCGAAGATTTATTAGACTCATTGCCACATATTAAAGCCATCATTGAAGGTTTTAATATTCCTGTTATTGAATATGATGGGTATGAAGCCGATGATATTATTGGAACACTTGCATGGCAGGCAGCAGCTAAAGGTTATGAAGTGTATATGGTTACCCCAGATAAAGATTATGGTCAATTGCTGGTAAAGCCCAATGTCTATATATGGAAACCGCCTGCATTTGGTAATAAAGAAGAAATTGTAGATGCAAAAAAGATTTGTGAAAAATGGGATATTGCCAGAGTGGATCAAGTAGTAGATATGTTGGGCCTTATGGGAGATGCTTCTGATAATATACCAGGTATTCCAGGCGTGGGCGAAAAGACAGCCGCTAAGCTTTTAAAATTATACGATACATTAGAAGGCGTTTTAGATAATGCAGATAAGATAACAGGATCGATGGGTGAAAAAGTGCGTGCAGGAAAAAAATCGGCCATCATGAGTAAGAAGCTAGCCACCATTATTACCAATGTGCCCGTTAGCTTTCATGAAGAAGATTTTAGATTAAAAGAAAAAAATAAGTCGGCCCTTGCTGAAATATTTAATGAATTAGAATTTAAAACTTTAGGCAAAAGAATTTTAGGAGAAGAGTTTTCAGTGAGTGGTGGCGCCGGTTCCTTTGATGTAGCAACTGCTAAACAAGAACAAACCGATTTATTTGGAAATACAGTCAATGTAAAAACTAAAAATAAAAAAGGCGGGGCAAGAGAAACAGAGATAAAAAATAGCGGAGATAAAATTAATGAACAGCGCAATGATTCTTTAGATAATGATGAGGAAGATGAATTAGGAGACGAAGACTTGCCGGCAGAATTAGTAGTGAATAAAAACAGTGGTAATACTCCACATAATTATAAGGCCATTGAGGGTAAAGAAAATATACTTGCCCTCGTGAAAGAATTATTAAATCAAAAAGAGGTTTGTATTGATACCGAAACAACTGGTATTAACGCCAATAATGTGGAGCTGGTGGGTTTAAGTTTTTCTTATAAAGAACACGAGGGATTTTATGTACCTATTGAAAACGAAACAGCCGCTAAAAAAAAATTGGCATTATTTGAACCCTTGTTTAAAAACAAAGACATTATTTGGATTGGGCAAAATTTAAAATATGATTTTTTAGTATTGAAATGGTATGGTGTGGAGCTCTTAGGTAAAACCTTTGATACCATGCTAGCACATTATGTAATTGAGCCAGAAGGCAGACGCAGCATGGATTTGCTAAGTGCGCAGTTTTTAGGTTACGAGCCCATTTCCATTACTACTTTAATAGGTAAGAAAGGAAAAAACCAGGGCACCATGCGGGATGCACCCTTAGACCAGGTAACAGAATACGCAGCAGAAGATGCTGATATTACTTTACAATTAAAAAATTGTTTTACGCCCCTGATTAAAAAGCGAGGTGTAGAAAAAGTATTTAATGAAGTAGAAAACCCACTCGTGCGCGTTTTAGTGGACATGGAATACGAGGGGGTAAAAGTAGATATTGATTTTTTAAATGAATACAGTAAAGTTTTAGAAAAAGAGGCAAAAATAAGTGAAGAGCGAGTATATGAACAAGCGGGCGTTCGCTTTAATTTAGCCTCTCCTAAACAATTGGGTGAAGTGCTATTTGATATTTTAAAACTAGATGCCAAGGCAAAGAAAACCAAGACCGGCCAATACGCAACAGGGGAAGATGTTTTACAAAAAATGGCGGCTAAGCATAAAATTGTAGATGATATTTTAAATTTTAGAGAGCTCACCAAATTAAAGTCTACCTATGTCGATTCTTTTCCGGAATTAATTAATCCAAAAACCGGTCGCGTGCATACTAGTTATGCGCAGGCGGTGGCGGTTACTGGAAGATTAAGTAGCACTAATCCGAACTTACAAAACATACCCATTAGAACAGAGCGTGGTAGAGAAATTAGAAAAGCCTTTATTCCTCGTGAGAAGGGTCGTGTACTGGTGAGCGCCGATTATTCTCAAATAGAATTAAGGATTGTAGCGGCCATTAGTGGTGACCCGAATATGTGTGAGGCCTTTAAACTAGGCAAGGATATTCATACGGCAACGGCTGCTAAGGTGTATGGTATTAAGGAAGCCGATGTAACCAAAGAAATGCGTTATAAAGCAAAGAGTGTCAACTTTGGTATTATATATGGACAAGGCGCTTTTGGTTTAGCTGAAAATTTAGCCATCTCAAGAACAGAGGCCAAAGAAATTATAGACAATTATAAAAAAGAATTTCCGGGTATTCAGTTATACATGGACCAGCAAATTAACAATGCTAAAGAATTAGGTTTTGTCGAAACGCTGATGGGGAGAAGGCGCTGGTTAAGAGATATTAATAGTAGCAATTTTACCGTGCGTGGTTTTGCAGAAAGAAACGCCATCAACTCTCCTATTCAAGGCTCTGCTGCAGATATGATCAAACTAGCGATGATTAAAATTCATGGTGAAATGAAAAAAACCAAATGGGAATCTAAAATGATTTTGCAAGTACATGATGAATTGGTCTTTGATGCGGTAGAAAAAGAACTACCTGCACTAAAAGAATTAATATTAAAATGTATGAAAGAAGCCATGGTGCTTCCTAACGGTGTACCCGTTGAAGCGGAAGTGGGTGTGGGGAAGAATTGGTTAGAAGCTCATTAAAAAATTTCTCTTTACTTCCTTTTTTAATTACTTCTTTTTATAAACCGGCACGGTACTACAAGGCTCTCCGTACATAATACTTTTTACAACCGGTCTTAGTTTCTGCGTAATGGCAATATAGGCTGACTCTCCAATGGGTGTGTCTCCACATCCCTTTATCACCACTCTTTGATCATTATATTCATTAATATTAAGTGTGCCAATGCTTTCCAACAATTGTTGTTCTCTTACTTTATTTTCATTCCCAAAATAAACCGCTTTTGCAAAGGGGTTCAGTGCAGATACAATTAACATATTCGCCCACATTGGAATGATGGCATCTTCAGAACAAATAATGCCCACCACCTTGTCTTGATAAATAGTCCAATCGGTTGTAACAAGTGCAGCGCGAAATTCTTTTTCTTTTAATATAAGCTCCATAAATAAATAAGGCTTGATATCAAACACAATGATTTCGTTGCTTGGAAGTAAACTCGCAAGATCAATGGATAGTATTCCACTTTCCGCCACCTTATTGTTAAACAATTCGGCCATTAGAAATTATTTAGTACTAGTAAAGCTTATACCTATTGTCTTCAATCTTAGCAATCTTTTTAAAAGAGCTAAACGATCTAAACATCGTGCCTCTTGTTCTTTCTAGTAATTCATCTTTGAAGAAGTTAGGATCTTGGTCTGCTTGTTTTGCAGCAATCCCGTTTACGCTAACAGCATATACGCCTGTATTAGCCGAAATGGGCTCGCTCACTTTATTAATTAAGGCTTTGTTAAAGGCGGCACCCACTAATTTGGGTTCGTTGCCTAGTCCTGTAATCATTGAAAAGCTAAAACCAATACTGTCAGCTCTTTGAACAATTGCTTTTGCATCGGCTGCAATGGCTTCTAGTGTCTTGCCTTTTATGGTTGCTTTAATTTTTTCTGCTTTCTTTTTGTCTCTTATAAATCCTTCCACTTGTGGTCTTGCGGCACTAACGCTTGCTAAACCTTGTTTTTCTTCTGCGGTAATTACTGCTACAACATAATTGTCACCTAATTCAAATGGCTCTGAAACATCATTAACATCCTTCTCATAAACCCATCTTACAATATTTCTTGCAGTACCTATTCCTTGAATGTCAAAATCATTTGCTTTAATGCCAGCAGCAGGGATGGCTTGTTTTGCTAATTTCACGGCAGCCGCATTAAAAGATTTAACATCCTTGCTACCTGAAGCGAACTGTGCTGCAGCAGTTGAGGCTGCATTAATGGTTTCATTGCTTGGCATTACCATCTTAGACAAATATGCAATCTTGTACGCTGGTCCTCTTGTTGTTTGTTTTAATACTTCCATATAGTGATAACCAAAATCTGTTTTAACAACAGCCTTTGTACCTACTGCATTATCAAAAGAAAAATCATTAAAAGCAGGAACCATTTTAGCTTGAGGGAACATTTCATATTTTCCGCCAGTGGTTTTACTTCCTGCATCATCAGAATATTTAGCTACCATCTCCTCAAAAGAAGCGCCACCTCTAATAGCAAAGCTAATACTATCCGCTAATTTCTTAGCAACACTATCATCTCTAACTTGTTGGCCATTTTGTGGATTAACCGTTGCAATTAAAATATGTCTAACGCTTGCGCTGTCGGGCCACTGTTTCACCCCTAATACTTTTGCAATAGTGAAATTTCTTCCGTCTACATAGGGACCATATATACCACCCACACCCGCGTTTAGTACAGAATCTTTTTGTGGAATTTGTAAAGAACTTTTACTAATGTAGCTATCATAATAAGGAATCTCTGTTCCTACTTTATTTAAAAACTTGGCGGTCTCTGTGCTATTTTTGAAATCTTGTTTATAAGATTCAATATCATTTCTTGCGGTAATAGAATCTGCAGCGGAAGGGGCTGCACTAAAACCTACAAAAGAAATAGAGCGGCTCTGTTCTTCAACTTGGTAGGCTGCGGCGTTTTCTTTTAAATAAGAAGAAACCTCATCATCACTTACCTTAATGTCTCCATCAACAATAGTTGTATACGGAATTCCCACAAAAGAAATACTAGCAATTGCGTTTGCTTCTGCGTATTGTTTTTCCGCTAACCATTTTGGAACTTGAACACCTTTTACAACAAGCACCTGGTATTTGTTTCTTAATCTATTTTCAATCGAAGGCTCTATATATACTTTTTCAATTTGTTTAATTTGCTCAAGGTTTTTGCTTTTTTTAATTTGAGCTACGGCCTGCTTCGCTTCATTCACTTTAAACTCTCCTGTGGCTTGATCAGTAAATTCTTGCTTGAAAGGAGATTCGTTTCCAAACAAAACATCTGTTAATTCTTTAGTACCCACAGATAGGCCTAATTTATTTTCTTCATCTTTTAATAAAAGACGGTCTACTTCTTGATTCCATAAATAACCAATCAGTTGTTCTCTTTTTACACCTTGTGCTGCATAGTTTTGCAGCTGTATTTCAAGCTTTTCTTCAAACTCTATTTTATTAATCGACCGACCGTTTACTTTTCCAAGAGCAGTAATATCATTACCCCCTTTTCTACCCACTCCATCTTGTAGGATAAAGGCAATAAGGGCTATTGTAATAATACTGAAGATGATCCAAGTACCTCTTTCTCTAATGTTCTGAATGATTGACATATATATATAATTATAGGAGGGCAAAAATAATGTTTTCTATCAAGTAAAAGGTGGTATAAGCTTAGTTTTTGGCCTTTTTTAAGCAGAAGGGGCTATAAAAAACTAACATAGGCTAGGTGGATAATTAAATATTTCGGGGATATCTCTGGTTTTAGGGTGAATAAACCTGCATAAAAAAAGAATAAACTTCTGTGTTTTGTATCCTTATTCCATTTCAACACAAATAACTGCCGAATTATACCCGTTAATTAACAGTGCGTAAACTGTGGGTTAGTTGAAAAATAATATAAATAGTGAATTTTGATATATTTATAAAAACTGTATAATCCTTACTGGTATTGAATTTAAAGACCTTATAAAAATTTATATTATTAAAATATAAAAAGTGTATAACTAAGATATTAAGATATACACAGGTGTAATAGTATTAGTTTATTTATATAAATGTATTAATACTTAATACTACAGTAGAAATGCACATATCGTTTTTTATAAGATCATTTAAAATAAACTACTTTTATCAAGTGCAAGAAAAGCCAATAATATTCCAATAAAATCAATCAAAATATGCCTATTTATAACCCTATTTTAGCTAAAATAAATACTTTAAAAAGAAATACTAAAAAATACTAAATTTGTTACTAAATAATTAATTAATTGATAATCAATATATTAAATAAAAATTAAGTCAGTATAAATATAAAAACTAAGCTAATTAGTAAAAAAATACTAAATATTTTAGTTTATTAACATTTTATCCCTACCTTTACCTAAATATTTAAAGAAAAACATAAAACGACTAACCATGAGTAACCCAAACGTAGAAAAATTAAAAGCCTTAAAATTAACCATTGATAAAATCGACAAAGATTATGGAAAAGGCAGTGTGATGATGATGAATGAAAGAAGCCAGGAACCACAAG
>Ga0222712_10005462_pt1 | contig 12880 bp, 16 predicted proteins | sample C33_657DmetaG_FD_165043 | JGI IMG/M metagenome (GOLD analysis project Ga0222712, IMG submission 165043) | Estuarine water microbial communities from San Francisco Bay, California, United States - C33_657D | ecosystem: Environmental > Aquatic > Marine > Unclassified | place: USA: California...
AGTTATTAGGGTCAGTAGATGTTGGTCTAGCTCCCCACATTGTAAATGCAGTAGAACCATTGATTGTAGCATCTTTTGCAACCTGTCTAGTGTAGGATGCATTAACTCCTAAATTCTTAAATTGTCTTTGGATTTGTAATGTTCCAAAAGCAACATATCCAACATTTGCATTCGTCATATAGATTGCGTTACCAATGTTTGGATTCTCCGCAGTTTGAGCTGCACCAACTGCATCATATACCGAACGCTTAACGAAACGAGTTCTACCATCACTTAATGTTGTGTTACCCGTTGATGGTAATGCAACATTTTGGAAAACAGTAGCGTTGATGTTTTGGATATAAGTTCCCTCTGCAGTTACCGTCCATCCTAATATTTTCTTATCAACCGCTAATGTAGATTTCCAAACTTGTGGGAATTTGTAATTAGGGTCAGTTACATTAAGAGAATATGATTTGGATAAACCTGGTGTTGGTGTTGGTCTATACTTATCAATATCAGGTGAGAATACATATCCAGTTCCGTTTGTAATAGAACCAAATAATGCCATACCACTATTAGATGCCTGATTTGAAATCCATACAAATGGTGGAGGTCCTTGGAATAAACCAGTACCACCTCTCAATTGTAAAGTTTGGTCATCAAACACATCATAGTTAAATCCAACACGTGGTGAGATTTGTAGTGAGGCAGCTGGTGCTAAACCTGTATTTAATCTCGTACCATTGTAGAACTTATCTAAACCTGCAACAATTGGGTTGTAAAGGAAGTTATCAGCAAAATCCACATAATCTGCTCTAATACCATATGTTAAAGTTAGATTATCTTTTACTCTAAACTTATCTTGCGCAAATAAACTCAACTCCATATTCTTCGGCCCAACCAATGGAAACCCACCACTCAATGAATATGATAAATCATACAAAGCTGCTGGTTTTGTTCCTGCTGCCGAAGCGTAGAAATCTGCTAAACTATTGAAACGATATGCACCTGCGAATGAAGGTGAGAAACCATTTGAATAAGTTTTGAATGAGTTTTGTGTACCAAATGTAAATTCGTGCTTACCTTTATATAAGTTGAAAATATTATTGATTTGAATTACATCAGTATTTAATACGTTACCATATGTAAATCTTTCAAAACCAAATGTTGTATAAGGTAAACCATTACCATCTAATATATCAACCTGTGGGAAATTACCATTACTTAAAGAAGCTCTATAATCTCTCAATTGAGTATATCCAATTTGTAATTTATTATTTGCCGAATTAGAGAATCGAGTGTTCAACTCACCAATTAAGATATCAGCATCGTTGTTAATGATGTATCCACTGCCAAAGAAAGGCATTGCTGTGTTACCCGGTCTTCTACCATTTGATGAGTTTACCGAACCACTATTAGAAGCTGGGATATCAGCAGAAGAACGTAACATTGTATATTTCAATGAGAACGAATTCTTTGCATTGATGTTCCAATCTAACTTTGTAGTTAATCTTTGTGATTTAGAACCATACTGATAACCCTGATATGCACCGGGGTCATATTTGTAATTATCAATTAAGAACTTTCTCAATGCATCTAAATCAGATGCTTTCGCTTGAGATACTGTAACTCCGTTTGGATTGTTATTAGCATCCGATGCTACCCATTGAGTACCCGGCTCCATTCTTTCTTCTTGCTCTCCGTTTAAGAAGAAGAACAACTTATCCTTAACAATTGCACCACCTGCGGTGAAACCTTTAAGGTCATATGTGAATGGTTGTTCTGGTAAAGTGATATCACCTACCTTATACCCTTGCAAATCTTTATTCTTAAAATATTGGTAAACCGAACCAAATGCTTGATTCTTACCACTACGAGTTACAGTGTTCACCGAGCCACCTGCGAAACCACCATACTTAACATCAAAAGGAGAAACATTTACTTGGATTTGTTCAATCGCATCTAATGAGATTGGCTGTGCTCCCGTCTGTCCTCCCAATGTTCCATCACCCAATCCAAATGAGTTATTGAAGTTCGCACCATCTAATGTTACGTTATTCAATTGAGAACTCATACCACCAAACGATAAGTTGTTTTGTGATGGTACTAATTTAACTAAATCTTTCCAACTACGATTTACGTTTGGTACTGCTTCGATTAATCTTCTATTGATAATCTCCTGCGAACCATTTCGGCTGGAATTGAAAACTTTGTTTTGACCTGATACAACAACAACTTCATTTAAGGTAGTAGATGATTCCACTAAATTAAAGTTAGCTCTATGCGTCTGTCCTAACAATAATGTAATATCATTTTGTGTTTCGGATTTGTATCCCACAAATGATACTGTCACTACATACGGTCCTCCAATTTTTAAGTTTGGTAGGTTATATCTTCCATCAGCACGAGTGGTTGTACCATACTTCGTACCGGTTGGTTGATGGATAGCTTGTACAGTTGCACCTGCAATAGCTTCCTTACCTCCCAAAACATTACCTTGAATTTCTGATGTAGTTTCTTGTGCTTTTGCTACAAATGATGATACGAATACCAACAAAAGTAACATTAGATTTTTTAACTTTCTCATACTTTTTTTGTTTTTTGTTTTGTTTGTTTAATTAAAATAAAAAAGGTGTAGGGACATCCCACACCTGCTTATAGATAGAATAGTTGTACGCTAAACGGCTCGATTAAAAATGTAACTTTTTTTAGATTTATTTGTTTGTCTAACATAGGCAATTATTTCTATCTTCTTATAACTATTTGATAGATATAAAATTTTACCAAAGATACGAATAAAAAATGGTAATTCCAAATTTTTTGTTTAGTATTTTACCAATACGTTTAGTATGCCCACAATAAAAAAATAAATAAAAAATATTTACTAAAAAGCTTGGAATTGTGGAATATTTTTATTACCTTTACTATGTAATAAATGATAAAGATATGAATACTGAAACTTATTTAGAGAATAACCCAATTGTTCAAAAGTTCATTACAAAAGTAAACTCTGAAATTGAGAATTATTACTCAACTCACTTATCAAACCTAACACCCAGACCAATGGAAGTGCGTGTTGGTAGTAAGTTTATCAAGCTAATTAGTAACGGAAGTGTGTGGGGATTTATTTCCCGATATGATGGTGAATACAAAGGTGTTCCAATTAAGAAAGGTGATTTAATGAAAGCCGCTTCGCGTGACACTCCTGCCAAACATAGTAGAGGTAACATCACCGATGGAACTGCTCGTTATGGTGTGTATGGAGTTCAGTACCTATAAAAATTAAAGAGTGCAGTTAAGACCGAATCAAATAGAACCTGTTAAAAAGGGAGTGGAATTCTTTAAGCAAAAGAAATCCGTTCCCTCAATTATTGTTGCCCCAACGGCATTTGGAAAATCAATCGTTATCGCTCAGATAGCAAAAGAAGTTGATGAGAAGTTATTAGTTATCCAACCATCAAAAGAACTCTTAGAGCAGAACTATAATAAGTTTATAGGGTTGGGTGGCGAGGCATCCATCTATTCTGCAGCAGCTGGAGAGAAAGAGATTGGAAATGTTACCTATGCAACCATTGGTTCGATTGTAAACATTGCATACAAATTTAAGGAGATGGGTATCACCAAAGTTATTATTGATGAGTGTGATAGATTTCCAAGAGACCCTAAAGGAATGTTGAGAAGATTTTTGGATGCTGCAAAAACAACTCACGTATTAGGATTAACCGCAACTCCATTAAAGTTACAAACCAATATGGGTGATGATGGAAGACCTTTCTCCAAATTGGTAATGTTGACATCCCGTTCTAAAAAAGGTATATTCTTTAAGGAGGTTCTTCATGTGGCTCAAATTAAGGAGATGGTTGATTTGGGATTTTGGTCTCCCTTAAAATACGAATCATACGATTTTAACACTGGGGATTTGGTTTACAATTCAACTAACGCAGAATTCACCGATGAATCAATTCAGAAAGCTTACAAAAACCAAGATATTGGTGGTAAGATTATGAAGAAGATTGCTGATATGCCTGATAGAAAATCTATATTAGTTGCAGTACCTTCAATTGATGATGCCAAATTGTTATCAACACAATTACCATCTTGCGAAGCAGTATATAGTGGAATGCCTGATAAAGATAGAGATAGGATTATCGATGATTTCAAAAACCTAAGATTACGAATTGTAGTTCAGGTCACTATCCTTTCGGTGGGATTTGACCATCCTCAATTAGATTGTATCATTACAGGTAGACCAACCGCATCTTTAAGTTGGTGGTATCAATTTGTGGGAAGGGTAACTCGCATCCATCCCGATAAACCAAATGGATTGGTTGTGGATTTTGTGGGAAGTGTTCCGAAATTTGGAAAGGTGGAAGATTTATACTTTAAAAAAGAAGGTGTAATGTGGAAACTTTATGGAGAAGGTCAAAAGTTATTGACTGGTATTCCATTACACGAAGTTGGGTTACATATAGAAGGACAAAAATCTCCGCACGAATTAGCCGAAGAAAGTCCTGATGTGATAATGACATTTGGAAAATACAAAGATACACCAATCAGAAAGATACCTATATGGTATAGAAAGTGGATGTTGGAGAATATTACTTGGAATCCATTCAATCAAAATATCAAAATTGAATTACTCCGATTGAAAGATATTGGGGTATAATCAAAAAATCCTATATTTATAGTGTAACCAATACTATTAATAATATGGGAAAATATTTCGTACACAAGCAACTAATTCCGATTGATTCAAATATGGGTGACCCGAATTGGGCAAAAAGACAGATTTGGGTTTTACGATTAAATCCAAATGATACCATTGATGAATTCGATACAATCGATGATGCACAAGTTAAAGTTGGGCAGTTGATGAATGGTGACCCTTCTGGAAGAATCTACAAAGTTGTAGAACAATTAGAAGATGGTACATTCTCTGATATCTAAAAAAAATAATAAACATACTTGCGGTAACACTTCCCTGGTTTGCACTGTGTCACGTGTCTGCTTGCGAAAAGAGGTCAAAAGTTTCAAATTAAAAATTTTGCCTGAACCAACAATCTTCCAACTTTATTAGGTGATTGAAGTATCGTATTTTGAACAATACATTTATACATATAACCATGTTGACCAAAACGAAAGAAAAAAATCAAAAATTTTTAAAAAAATAAAATATAGTTTGTTTTGTTTGGATTTATCAATTTTTATTCTTATATTTGTAAATTAACTAAAACGAAATATATGTTACACTCGAATTTTGAAGACCCTTCAATTGTTGAATTAGCCGAAAAGGAATACCCTGAAACTACGGCAGAGTACAAACGAATTATGTATGAGCAATACGAATTGTTCTGCCGTAAACAATCAAATTACGGACCTGGAAACATTTCGGTAGGAACTGAATGTAGAAGTGATGCTGATGTAAAGTTATCCTTAACTGGTTTGTGGTTTAGAATCAATGATAAGATTAATCGTTTGAAACAAATGATTATCATCGGAGCACAAGATAATGTTGGAGAATCGCTAACGGATACATACCAAGACCTTTCAGTATATGGTATCATCGCTCAAATCGTACAAAACAAAAAATGGGGTAAGTAATGGAGTGGGGTGAGTACTTTATTAATATAGCCGAACAGGTTAAATTAAAATCAAAAGATAACAACACCAAAATAGGAGTGGTTATAGTTGGTAAAGATAATGAGATTGTTTCTACCGGCTATAACTCATTTCCAAGAGGTATTGATGATAGTGTTGAAGAGAGGCAAGAAAAACCTGAAAAGTATTTTTGGTTTGAACATGCCGAACGAAACGCAATCTATAACGCAGCACGAATAGGAGTATCAACTTTAGGAACTACAATGTATATGACTTGTGGTATCAGTTGTGCTGATTGTGCTAGAGCTATTATCAATGCAGGAATTTCAAAGATTGTACTCCGTAGTGGGAAAGGTGCAATGAGTCCAAAGTGGGTAGAATCAGCCCAACGCTCAAATCAAATGTTTAGTGAAGCTGGAATCCAAATCGAATATTATGATTAATCCATATTTATTTATATGGAATACAAACCAATAGTAGATTTAGATAACTTATATCCATTAACTGAAAATCCTGATTTAACACCATATAATACTGTGGCTAAGGATTTAGTTAGTTTTACAGGATTGTATCCAGATGTAAATAAAGTTGATTTCAAAATACAATCCATAAACAATATACAAATTGTTGCTGATACTAATTTTCAATTTATCATAGCAGTTAAAAAATATAATATTGATGAACCTGAAAAAATTCAATATTTTACATCTCCAAGTTTTTATTCTTTATTAGAAACATCTTTATATGAATCTAATCCATATTTTGTAAATTCAGCACAGGGTAAATTTTTGTATTATAATTTACCACTTAGTTCAAAAAGAACTTTGGATATTGATACAAAATATATAGTTGAATTTGTATTAGAAGAAACATTAAAATTATTTGCAACACCAACTGACCCAAAGAAGAAATCAATGAGAAGATTGGAAAATGAAGCAGGTGTTAATTTTAAAAAAAATATATATTACAATTATTTAGATAATTCAGTTGATTACTATTCTTTAATCAAATATATTGATTGGGTTGTTTCTTCTGAAAATTTAACAGAAATAATTGAGCAAAATGGAGTATTGGATGCAAGCGCTCTATGTGAATTTCAATATGGTAGATTGGATGCAAATGGAAATTTTATATCAAAAGCTACATATGATTTACAAACAAAACTTCAAGATTTGCAAGATGAATTAGATGGTATTAATTTAGATATTGCAAAAGTAGAGTATGCAATAAAAAATCCAACCAAAGCAGAATTAAGCGCAACAGATGTAGCAATAGGTGCGGCCGCTGGTCTTGCTGGTGGAGCTGCATTAGGATTGGGGGTTGCTGTTGCTGGTGGTTATTCATTAGCAGCAGCTGGATTTGGAGCATTGAGTTATGCAGCAACTGGTGCCGTATTAGGACCTATTGGATTGGCCGCTGGTTTAGTTGTTGGTGGGTTAGTAGCATTGTTTGGTAGTAATAATACTAAAAACGAACAACAAAAAGCAATAAATGAATTTGTTCAAAATCTTAAAGGTGAATTGGCTAAATTAATAGCAAGAAAAGCTGAAGTAGAAACTCAAATTTCTAATTTAAAACAAAATATAAGTATAGTAGGTGATACCAAAGTAACTACTCCTGGTATTAATAAAATTGATTTAAGTACAACTTATGTTGTAGGAAATCCATCATCAACACCTTCAACACCTTCAACTCCATCGACCGGAGCACCATCAACTCCATCAACAGGAACACCATCAATGGGTAGTGGAAACCAAGGTGGAGGAATGCCTGGCGGAGAAGGATTTAATTATGGTGGAACATTTGGTTCGTAATGTTTTATGTAAGATGTGGAAATATTGAATCTAATATATTATGGGGTAGACCTAATGTTGAGGCATTAAAAAATTGGTACACTCAATTATCCCAACTAAATCCAAATACAAATAAATTCAAATTTAATATTGTTGGTGGATTTGCTGAAAAACTAACAAATCCAAATATAGATACTTGGGATATTGATATTGCATTAACATCTGATATTATTGAAGATTATAATCAAATAAAAACTCTATTAGATGATGCAACTAAATTAGCGTTTGAACATAAAATATTATTGGATATATATTGGGTAAATCATCAATTATTTGACTTTCATAAAAACTTATCAGCTCAAACAAATTTAAAAGATGTTGATAAATCTAAATTAATTTTAATAAGAAATTTTTATGATTTTGAAATAGTAAGAAATGATACTAAAACTTATGTAGATTTGCGTAATAATCAACAAGTTACAGAACTAATTGATGGATTATATATGTTTTATGGATACAATGAATCTACTATAAATAAGGTAATTAAACGAATAAAAGATAATATTTATAAAAGAAACATTATAGAAATACAATCTATTTATTGATTTTACAAATACTTATTAGTAATAAACTAGGTTTTGCCTATGGCATATTCTAAGGTACATTGGAAAAAATATTTAGATAGTTCACATCCTACTATCAATCAATACCTTAGCGTTTTTGGTGATAACTTCATCAAACAAACTCACCAACGAATCAAACAAGCTCACAAAAGAAAAACACCTGAAATCGTTCTCATTAGATTTAGGGATTCCGATATTGTTTCCATCGTAAAAAGCAAACATTATATTTCAGTATTGGAAAATCTTTTAAATTTATGTATTAAGTTAGAGAAATATGAGTTGTGTGGGGATATCCATAAAACATTAGATTTATTGAAAAGTAAAAATAAGATTAGAATCGCACGAGGTGTGGTTGAAAAAACTAATCCGGTTACGTTAGTGAACTAAATAGTAATCAGTATGGGAAAGAGACAGCCAAAGACTCTGGATGAAGTGAGAGAGGCAATAAATGTTTTGCCAAAAGTAGTAAAGAAGATTAAATTTAAAACGAAAAATCAAAAGAGGTTTTTCAAAGCAATTGAGAATGATGGGAATAATATTGTAATGGCTCATGCGTTGGCAGGGGCAGGTAAGACCTACGTTGCGATACAAAAAGGATTAGAGTTGTTATTCCACAAATCATCACCAATTGAAAAACTTATTATTATGAACCCAACGGTTGATGTGGGTGGTGAGGATAAGTTAGGTTTTTTACCCGGTGATTTGATGGAGAAGATTGAAGTACACAACGAATCTGCACTATACATTTTAGATAAAATTATAGGAATGGCAGAAACTCGTAGATTGATTGCACAAGGAAAGATTGAGTTTAAAGTACTTAACTTTTTGAGAGGAAACAATATGGAGAAATCATATGTTATATTAGATGAAGCACAAAACGCATCACCTCTACAACTTAAAACATTGGTAACTCGTATTACGGATGATTCAAAACTTATTATTCAGGGTGACCTTTCACAATGTGATAAGTATAGAAACAACGGATTACCTGCTTACCAAAAGAGTGGGTTCTATGATGTGTGGAAACGATTGGCAGGATTGAAAGGAGTATATCAAATAGAGTTTACCAAAGAAGATTGTATTCGTTCTGGTATTGTTAAAAGAATATTGGAAAGATATGAATTAGAAGAGGAAATCTATTTGGGAGAAAACAACTCATATGAAATAGATGTTGAATATAACCCAGCGGTGGAGATATTGGATATAGAAGAGTATCAATTTGTTGATGAAATACAATAAAATTCGTCAGTAAAATTTAAGCAAAAGTAAAAAATAAAGGGGTAAAAATTTGGTAAATTCAAATAAATTTTGTATATTTGAAAGTACTAATGATTTACCCCTTTTATTATGAACAAAAAAGTTATTTGGATTGATATGGATGGTGTGCTGGTTGATTTTGGAGGACATGTTGAAAATGTAATGAGACAGAATCCTTCTTTAAACAAAGAATACGCCGGAAGGGAAGATGAGATTCCAAACATATTCAGATACGCTCCCCCAATCGAAGGGGCAATTGAAGCAGTAAGAAAGTTAGAAGAGAGTGGAAAGTATGAGTTGTACATTGCAACAGCCGCTCCGTGGGGAAATCCTACTGCCGCTATGGATAAAAGATTATGGATTGTAGAACACTTTGGTGATTTGTTTGTTAAGAAGATGGCAATCACTCACTTAAAGAATATGTTGATTGGGGATTACCTAATTGATGATAGAACTAAAAATGGTGCTGGTGAGTTTAACGGAACTCACATTCACTTTGGACAAAACGGAACTGATTGGAATGAAGTTTTAAGATTACTATTATAATAAATGAGAAGTAAAGAGTTTAAGTTACCAACAACACCTATAACTGAAAAAACATTTATTAGGCAGGGGTGGGAAAAACATTCCGTTGGCGAAAGATATATTGAGGATGATGGGTTTGATGATGAAATTGAGGAGTTTGAAGAAGATAATGAAATAGAAGATGATGATGCTTACTATTGGATATTACCTTTGCCAAAAGATAGAAGAGATGACCCATATGCAGTTGTATTGGCATCAAATGCAACTGATGAGTTGAGTGTTGTTAGAGAGTTTGGATTGCAAGAGGGTTCGTTTGTAGTAGAGATATTCGATTCAGATGGATTGGGATTGTGTACAAACGAAGAAGAGTTAGAAGTATTATATAGAGCATTAACAGGAGAAGAAATAGAAGATTAATTATGAAATTTGAAGAATTTAAAATGAACCCTGAGTGGGAAGATTGGATGAAAAATATGTTCCATAGTTTTTATACCGAAATATGGGATGACCACGAATACGATAGATTTGGTATTGAAATTTCCAAAGGAGATGTTGTGGTGGATTTAGGTGCAAGTATTGGATTGTTTTCACAATATGCAGTTAGTAAAGGTGCATCAAAAGTATTTGCGTTTGAATGTATGGATGAGAGGTTTGAATTGATTAAAGAAAACATTTTAAATACCGATAAGATTACACCAATGTACGGATTGATTTCGGATAATGCGGATGGTGATAATTACAATTTGGAAAGAATCTTTAAGGATTGTAATGTAGACCATATTGATTTTATGAAGGTAGATGTGGATGGTTATGAGTATCCATTTATATTAAATGCACCTGATAACTTATTTCAGAAGGTAGATAAGTGGGCAATGGAAGTTCACATTTGGGGAATGTTTGATAACCGAGCAGATGAGTACATAAAGATGATGCAGATTATAGAGAAGTTCAGTAAGAATGGATATAAGGTAGCTTGTGAGCATGTTCATAAGAATACAAATCTTTATATGTTATATGCTTCAAAATAAAATATTATGGCAAATTTTGATGTAAGAATACAACACCCAATTAGGGTAGAAAAAAAATGGGGATATGAATTGTGGGTTCATAACGATTCTCAATATTGTGGAAAACTTTTAGTTTTTAATAAAGCAGGTGACAAGTTTTCAATGCACTATCATATGCTAAAGAACGAAACTTGGTATGTTCAGAAAGGTGAATTTCAATTTGATTGGATTGATACTGAAGCGGCTGAAAGAAACTACACACAATTGCAAGAGGGCGATGTTGTGTATATTGAAAAAGGATTACCGCATCAACTAACCGCACTAACTGATAATGCTACAATTATGGAAGTTAGTACACAACACTTTGATGAGGATAGTTATAGAGTTTATCGTAATGGACCGCATGATTTAAATTAATTTGGAAATATCAAAAAGTTTTATTATATTTGTAACATGAGAAATTATACTGAAGAACAATTACAAGAGAACTACGAAAAGTTTCTAAACTTTATTCGTAAAGCATTTGCTAAACAACCTGAGCGAATGGAAAAATTATTACATATGTATTCTGCTGAAGAGTTGGGTATGGAATTATTAGTTGCGCCTGCAAGTGGTAGAGCACATTTCCATTCCGCTTATATTGGTGGGTATATGGACCATGTGATGAATGTATGTAAAAACGCAATAGGTATGATGAATCAATTCAAAGCAGGTGGTGGTACTATTGATTTTGAAGTTGAGGAATTATTATTTGCAGCCCTACATCACGATTTGGGAAAATTGGGAGATGGTACACATCCTTACTATATCCCAGAAGAATCAGATTGGCATCGTAAAAATCAGGGTTCATTATTTACACAAAATGGACAATTGCATTATATGGATGTAACCCATAGAGCACTATGGTTATTACAAAAATATGGTATCGAGTTTACACAAAAAGAAATGTTGGGTATTATGTTAGCCGATGGTTTGTATAATGAAGCTAGTAAAAAATACTTTATTTCTTATACTGAAGATTTTGCATTAAAAACTGAATTACCATATCTATTACATTGGGCAGACCATATGAGTTGCCGATTAGAAAGTAACGAATATAAAAACGGAATTAAATAAAAATTAGTTTTGTTATATTTATATAGGATGGAGCTGGCCAGCACATCCCGTACTATCCAAATGGAAGTACAAACTTAACGCTTAAACAAGGTAAAAAAATGAAAAATCAAATCCAAAGGGGATTCCCTAACCCCATATTTAGGGATGAGTTCTTCTCACCATTAGATACTTTATTCGATAAAGTATTTTCAGAATCATTTCCTGAATTAACAAAGGAAATCGGTATTAATCCATTCCAACAAAACGCTTATCCAAAATGTGATATCATCAACTTTGATGACCGTATTGAGATTATAGCAGAAGTTCCTGGTCTAACCAAAGAACAAATTACCATCGATGTAGATGGAGATGTGATTACATTAAAAGGTGAAAAATCAAGCAAATCAACTGAAAAAGAAGGTGGTACATATCTTCGAAGAGAAGTTAAGCGTTCATCGTTCCTAAGAAGTTTTACTGCTGATTCAAAAATCTTTAATTTAGATAATGTAAAAGCATCATTTGAAGATGGGGTATTGGAATTGCAGATACCAAAGAGGGAACCTGAACAACCAAAAAAGAGAACTATTAAGATAGGTTAATAATAAAAAAATTAGGGAGTGGGTGTCAATATTCACTCCCTTTTTATTTTTGTTATATTTATACTAAAGAATTTATATGAAACCTGAATACAAACAAAGAGCTCAAGAGAATTTAGAAGCTATTTCAAAAAGAGCAAAAGTTATTTCTGAAATGTTGCATGGTGAGAGACCGGCTAACGAAGGAGAAGCTAAGAGATTAGCAATAGAAATTGAAAGATTGGTTGAACTTACTACAAACATAGTAGATTTATCATAATATATGAATTGGCTTAAAGTGCTTTTATTTATGGCTGCTATTGCAGTAGCTGGGACAGGAGCATACTTTTCGGTAACTGGTTTAGGTGTTCTATTTAGTGGAGCATCTACCGCTGTTATTGTTATGGCATCTGCATTGGAGTTCG
>Ga0222712_10005463_pt1 | contig 12880 bp, 14 predicted proteins | sample C33_657DmetaG_FD_165043 | JGI IMG/M metagenome (GOLD analysis project Ga0222712, IMG submission 165043) | Estuarine water microbial communities from San Francisco Bay, California, United States - C33_657D | ecosystem: Environmental > Aquatic > Marine > Unclassified | place: USA: California...
TTTAATCGTTGGGGACAACTTGTATTTGAATCTACCCAATACGGGGATGGTTGGGACGGCACATTCAATGGATATCCAAGTCAAGATGGCTTGTATGCCTATGTGCTCACCTATCGCTCTTGTGCAAATCCGTACAATGCTAAAAAAATAACGGGTCACGTTTCCTTGTTGCGTTAAGAAATGAGTGAAAACGCCATTGAAACTAGAATTAAATCCTTGCCCGAATTTCCGGGGGTGTATCAATATATTGATGTTCGAGGAAAAATAATTTATGTAGGAAAGGCAAAGAACCTAAAGAAGCGTGTTTCTTCCTATTTCACCAAGAATCATGACAACACAAAAACAGCGATTTTGGTTAAGCAAATTCAGGATATTCGCTTCATTGTTGTGGAAACGGAACTCGATGCGCTTATTCTGGAAAACAATCTAATTAAAGAATATCAACCCAAATATAACATCCAATTAAAGGACGATAAAACGTTTCCATGGATTTGCATTAAAAACGAACCCTATCCGCGTATTTTTTCAACCCGTAGAATTATAAAGGACGGTTCAACCTATTATGGTCCTTATCCGGAAGCTAAGGTAATGTATGTCTTATTGAAACTCATTAAAGAACTTTTCCCATTACGGACGTGTAAGTTAGACCTTAAAGAATCTAAAATTAAGGCTGGAAAATTTAGTGTATGTCTTGAATACCACATTGGAAACTGTTTGGGTCCCTGCGCGCAAAAACAATCAGAACAAGATTATTTAGAATCGATTAACCAGATAAAACAGTTGCTAAAAGGGAATGTGAATGCAGTAAAAGCACTCCTTAAACGCCGCATGCAGGAATCTGCTGAAAACTATGATTTTGAGCAGGCACAAGTCTATAAAGAGAAATTGAGTTTATTGGAAGGCTATCAATCAAAATCAACGGTGGTATCTACTTCCATTGAGGCCCTGGATGTCTTTACGTGTTTGATAATTGAAACTACAGCTTATTTTAATTATTTAGTTATTCAACATGGTGCAATTATACATGCTTATACGGCAGAGGTAAACTGTTACCACGATGAAACCCAAGCGGAAGTAATTGAAAAAATGATTCCCAAACTCAAGGAGTTATATAACAGTTCGTCTAAAGAGATTTTAGTGGAAGAAATTCCGTTGGTTTCAGAGAATGTATATCAATTTTCTATTCCACTTAGAGGCGATAAAAAACAGTTGCTCGAATTGTCCAAGCGCAATATTTTCTATTATCAGCAAGAGAAGAAGAAACGAGCGTTTTTGCAAACCCCAGAAAAAAAATACGAGGATATTTTAAACCAAATGCAGCAAGATCTCAAATTAGCTGAGATTCCTGTCCATATAGAGTGTTTTGATAATTCCAATTTTCAGGGAACAAATGCCGTTTCTGCATGTGTGGTATTCAAAAATGCGAAAGCTAGTAAAGCCGATTACCGCCATTTTAATGTAAAAACAGTGGAAGGACCTGATGATTTTGCCACTATGAAAGAAGTGGTTTTTCGCCGGTATTCACGCTTATTAAATGAAGAAAAACCCTTGCCCCAGTTGATCGTTATTGATGGGGGTAAAGGACAGTTAAGTGCGGCTTTGGAGGTGTTGGACGAACTAAATCTTCGGGGTAAAATTGCCATTATTGGCTTAGCGAAACGCATAGAAGAAGTGTTTTATCCAGGCGACTCAAAAGCAATAATTTTGGATCGTAGGTCGGAAACCTTAAAGGTGTTGCAGCAATTACGCGATGAAGCGCATCGATTTGGTATCACCCATCATCGAAATAAACGGAGTAAATCGAGTATACATTCAGAATTAGATGCAATTCCAGGCATCGGGCCAAAAACAAAGGAGAAATTATTGAAAGATTTTAAAAGTGTAACCCGCATAAAATCCGCAGAGCAAAAGGAGTTGGAAAAATCCATTGGATTGGCAGCTGCCAAGAAGATTCTGTCGTGGCGAGGCTAATTTTACTGCCCTAACCAAACTTTGGCAAAAAAGTTCTTTTGGCGATTTGATACCATAAATTTATTTCCGCCATATGCTTTCATTACCACAAGAGTAGTATCATTTTTCATTACCCTAACCCAATTATACCCTTCCGGATATGTATCGGAAAGACCTTCCATCACAATGGTTCCGTCGTCCAATTGAACTTTGGTTGGTTCTAAAATGGTGGAGCTTGCTATATGAATATTCGCGTAATCTTCGAGTGACAAGGTATCTGTGATTGGAATAATCTCAACCCTGTAGGTGTTTCCTTGTCCTAATTCGCAATACAAAAGTTCAATAGATCCATCTTCTCGCACAGTTTCTACTGGTTTGCCCGGAAACATAGCAACTACATCAGCTTCCTCGTTTTGATACCGATAAAAATTGGCTTCTCTTACTTTTCTTTTCTCAGGCTGTGGCAGTTCACTAAATGTAGCCGCAACTTTGCGAACTGTATATCCTTTTTTTCGCAATTGGGAAATAATTCCGGTGGTCCCTCCCAAATGCGAAGCTCCAACCGCACAAAAAACACTTCCTTTTTTTAGGATGGAATCCAATCCTTCAGCCATAATGCCATTCCGATTAACGATTAAATCTACGTATCCATTTTTGGAATAGCGTAAGCTTTTTCGGGTAAATTCCTCAATTTTATTAATTTGTCCTTTCAAATAAAGATTAAACACCACTTCTTCTCTCAGTTCACCAATGCCAAGTAAATTTTCCTGCAAATACGGTTGTTTGCTTTTTTTAATTCCGGTAAAAACCTTGAGTTGATCTTCATAAGACTCAAAGAAAAAAAGTGATTTAGAAGTGTTACCGGCATACTGTTGAAAATAAGCATCAATAAATTGAGGCATTCCATCTTCATTTCCATATACGGTATTGGTAGCTCGATCGGTTGTGGTGTACGGATCGCCATACATGTCAAACTGAAGGTTCACGTTTGATTCCCTAACGTCCACTTTTTTGAATAAACTAAAGAGGTCGGTTTCAAGGGCAATTGTTTTGGCTTTGTTGAGCGCATAATACAGGGTGTCCGGAAAGCGAAATAAATCTTTGTGGTTGTTATGAAAGGTGCCAAAGAGGTATGATTTTTCTTTTAATCCATTACCCGAAACCTCCCAAAGCAATTCATTTTCAGGCTCGTATAACTGAGAAAACCCAGAAAACCCAATTAGTAAAAAAGCAAACAACAATACCCTCATCACTACAAATTTAGTGTTTTTTATTGTAGAGGGGTTGCAGAAATGCAATGAATTTAGAGAAGATGTTGATAGGGACAGCGATTTAATCGTATGAATTTGATTCTAGAATTTGTACGAGTAAAATTCACCAATTCAAATTTTTGAAATTTTATGATTTATTTTTTAAAATGACTCATTAGATTTCAATTTCTTTTATACCAATATTTAACAGTTCCTTTAGTGTGCTCTTCAATTACAGGTATGTCAGAATTACCGGAACTATATACTAGTTTAAATCCGGGTGAGTATGATTTAAAAGCGGTGTTATAAATACTTAATTCGTTACCATTTTTAACGGACCAAAGAATGTTATCAGGCCCATAACTCCCCATCATAATCATACCTGTTCCATTTTTATCGAAGTCAATTAGATATGATACACCATCCTTTGTAGATGAGAATGTTGCCGGTAAAATACTTTTAAATTTTGTTGCATAATCATCTTTTGAATTCAATTCTAAAATTTTGTTAGATTGTCCAATGTCTTTTGAATTCAATAATTGCATTCCATTTCGTTGCCTAATTTCATTACATAATTTTAAGCACTCATCATAACTAATAAACTTATATACATACAATGTATTTCCTTTTATTAACGAGTATTCTTTCGGAACTGGATTTTCATTGGTCGTCCCCCAAAAGTTATATTTACCTGAAGAGTTTGGTTTAATTTCCTGATCAGAAGTTAATGAATATAGAGGGTATTTTCCATTCCAAAAAACATTTGCTTCATCTTTGGATCTTGGATCTCTTTGGGAAAAAACAACAAAGTTTACTAAAAAGGGAACAATTAATAGAAGTTTCATATAAAATAAGTTTAAAGTAAAATATCGTTAAAAAGTCCGAACTGCACGAACATTGGCGAAGCCGCGGTTCTTAAATAGTAATGCCTGGCTACCACCGTTGAAATACTGCCTCCAAGCATTGTCACTATCCTCCTCCGTCGAACTCCAATAGTCGTTATTAGCAAAACGGCCAATTTTCACCCTGTTGCTATACATAAAATTAAGTTCATTTTTAGTTGGCAGCCTCCAGCCATTTCCTAATTCTGAACAAGCTTTAACTGCATTATTCCATTCCATTCTGTTTGGAAAATCATTTTGTGCAACTTCAAGATTTCCTATTTTAGTAGGTGTACCTATAATTGGATGAACAGTTGAAGATGGAGTTGAGTTAGGTTTTTTATTGACTAAGTTATCGTTTGCTTGTTGATTTGAAACAGGGTTTTTCAGATAAGCAACAAAATTTTGACAACTATAAACGATTAATAGTGTGACTGTAATCACTGTAATTTTAAGGCACTTTTTCATTTGTTTTGTGAATTATTTTGGATAATATGTATTAATTATTTTTGCTCCAGTTTGGTCCCAATCTTTTTTTGTAAAAAATAAATTACCACCAGTGCTGCCTAGCGTTAAAATATATGTGTCAACTGATATTCTTGTATTGATATTTATTTCTATTTCATTAGAATTCAGTATTTTCCAAGATAGTGGCCACTCTGCCCTACCAGAAAATATTGCTGTACCGGTTCCATCCTTTTGGAAGCTAAAACTATGGTTGTATTGAGAATTCGAAAAATCTTTCGGTAAAATCATTGAAAAGGAAGATGATAGGTTTGAAGTGTTAATAGTAACTTGGCTTGATTTACAATAACTCTCCCCATCCTGATAAATACACCCAGTTGAGCTATTCAACCTCATTGATATTGTTCCATCTGAATTTCTAAGCGATTGCCCTTTAATAATTGCTACAGTGCTGTTAATAACTGTAATATCTAAATTGAAATATTCATTGTTTCCATTTACTTGTATTCCATTTTCATTAATAGAAATTTTTACATTTCCTTGTGAGTTTTGAAAGATTTTACCACTCGTATATACTAATACATCAGAATAAGAGCTGAAATTTTGAGCAAAACTTGTAGATAAGAAGACTACAAAGAAAACGGAAAATAGAATTTTCATAATTATGATTTAAAGATGTTTCAACAAAGATTCAGTTAAAAAATCAATCAAACACTTGTTTTTTTGTTCTAATATTAGTATTTTTGGTTCTAAAATAAACTATAATGTCAAAAAACATCGGAGAAAAAATCAGACAAATACGGGATCTAAAGGGGTTTTCACAAGAGTATATTTCCGATAAATTGGGTATTTCTCAAAGAGCGTATAGCAAAATTGAACGTAATGAAATCAAAATTGATTGGGAGAAAATTACCGAAATCTCCAAAGTGTTTGAAATTGACCCCATGGATTTAATTTCTTTCGATGATAATTTAATCTTCAACAACTGTACGCAATCTGGTAAATTTGTGAATAGTCAAGCACATTTTAATATCCCCGAAAAACTCATTGAACAATACGAATCAAGGATAGAATCCCTTGAAAAAGAACTGGATTTTTTGCGTGAAATGTTAAAGAAAAAATAAACAGTCTAATACCTTAAAAAACAATTAGTTAAAACAAAATATTCCGAAATTGCATAAAGAATATTCCGAAATTACATAGGGTTTATTCCGAGATTACATAAAGAATATTCCGAAATTACATAGAATTACAATTTCCTGGAAATGTATAATCCATCCCGCACAGGAAGTAAAATTGATTCAAGCTGTTCGTGGTTCTGAACATAGTCATTGAACGCATCAATTAGTTGGGTGTCTACATCCATCTTATGTTTAGGCATGGTTACTTTTCCGGACCAAAGTACATTGTCGGTCAGAATATAGCCACCCGTTCGTACTTTATTTATAATTAGATCAAGGTAACGGGTATAGTTTCGTTTATCAGCATCGATGAAAACCAGGTCAAAAGTATCTGTGAGGCTAGGAATAATTTCCAAGGCATTCCCTGTGATCTGTTCTATTTTATCGCTTAATCCTGCCTTTTGTATGAAATGGGAAATCATTTTTTCCAATTCTGGGTTCACGTCTATGGTAGTCAATTTGCCCCCGTTTGGTAAGCCTTGTGCCATCGCAATAGCAGAATAACCGGTGTACGTTCCAATTTCAAGAATCCGTTTGGGTTGAATCATTTCAACTAAAAACCGCAACAATTGACCTTGAAAATGACCACTGAGCATGCGGGGCTGCATTACTTTTAGGTGTGTTTCTCTATTGAGTGTGTACAAAACCTCCGATTCTTTTGGGGTATGCCGCAGCACGTATTCTTCAATATCTTTCGGTAAAAATTCCATCTATTGTACTTTTGGACCAATGTATTCGATGCATGGCGTAAATCCTACAAAACACTTCCCTTTTAATTCAACGTGTATTGATCCTGAATTGGAAACAGTAAATCTATAATCAGGTTCATTTTTCCATAATTCAATGCACTTTTCGCCCACAAACCGATAATTTGAAGTGTCAATAATGAAAGTATTCATTTGCAACTTCAATACTTCGCTGTTTAGAAATTTGTCTGCTCGATATACATCATAATTTCCTGCATTTAATTTCCCTGTCCATGTTCCGGACGTGTCAGTAGTAATCCATTTCTCAACCGTTTTTTCTCCTTTTTTTGTCAAAGCAAACTTAGATTTCGCTGCCATAACAGTTGTTCCACGGGCCATTTCAGGTGTGGGTCTTGCTCCGCCGCAATAGGGAGTATGTTTAATAAAAACCAACGTTTGTCGTTGAGAAGAACACCCGTAAATGAAGACAAATAAAGTAAGTAAAAGAAAATACTTCATGGAAAGATTTTGAGTTGCTAAGTTAAACGATACATCGCGGAAAAGTACTATAATTAGGTCTATTTTTTTAAATTAAATTTTTGGTCTGTTTTTTGAAAAAAGAATACCTTTATACTAAGTAATACATCATGGCACTAAAGCAGCATTTAATTCAAAAACTAGAGCAAAAACTTTCTCCTCAACAAATTCAGTTGATGAAACTGCTTCAAGTACCAACCATTGAACTCGATCAACGTATCAAACAAGAAATTGAACAAAATCCAGCCCTAGAAGAGGGAGAAGAGCGGGAGGAAGAAGATGAATTTGAAAATGATGACTCAGCCGATGATTTTGATGAAAACGAAGAAGAATTTGATTTGTCAGACTATTTGGATGATGATGTGGCAGATTATAAAACCCAAGCCAATAATCAGTCAAAAGATGAAGAAGAACGGGTAATTCCCCTTTCAGGAGAACAGTCGTTTCGTGAAAAATTAATGGAACAAATTCAATTGTTGCCGTTGACAGACAATCAATACCTAATTGCAGATACAATCATTGGCAACCTGGATGAATCGGGCTACCTGAACAGAGAAGTAGATGCATTAGTAGATGATTTGGCTTTTTCTGTCGGAATTACGGTTGCAGAAGTGGAAATTGAAGAAACATTGACTTTGATTCAAGAATTAGATCCGGCCGGCGTTGGAGCGCGGGATTTGCAAGAATGTTTGGTGATTCAAATGAAGCGAAAACAAGATGGTAAACCCCATCGGCAACATGCCCTGCTGATTTTGGAAAAGTATTTTGAAGAATTTACTAAAAAACACTATGATAAGATTGCCAAGAAATTAGACCTTACGGATGAGGAATTAAAAAAGGCAATAGACGAAATACTTAAATTGAATCCTAAACCGGGAGGAAGTACGAGAGATGCTGCACAAAATTTCCAACAAATCATTCCCGATTTTTTGCTTTTTGAATCCGACGGAAAACTGGATTTAACAATAAATTCTAGGAATGCACCTGATCTTAAGGTGAGCCGCGAATATGCCAACATGCTACGCACCTATGCAGAAGGAGCAAAAACGTCAAAATCAGATAAAGAAGCCCTTTCTTTTGTGAAACAAAAACTGGATAGTGCCAAATGGTTCATCGATGCGATTAAACAACGCCAAACTACCTTATTGATCACCATGACGGCCATCATGGAATACCAAAGAGAGTTTTTCTTAACAGGTGACGAAACCATGCTAAGACCAATGATTTTAAAGGATATAGCAGATGTGGTTCAAATGGATATTTCAACGGTTTCGCGGGTAGCAAATAGCAAATACGTACAGACAAATTTTGGGATATATTCGTTGAAGTATTTCTTTTCCGAATCGTTATCTACCGATAGTGGAGAGGAGGTTTCAACGCGTGAGGTAAAGAAAATCTTATCTAATGCTATTGAGTCTGAGGATAAGAAAAGGCCATTGCCGGATGAAAAATTGATGGAACTATTAAAAGACAAAGGATATAATATTGCACGTCGAACAGTGGCAAAGTATCGAGAACAATTGAATATTCCAGTAGCAAGATTAAGAAAAGAATTATAATGCGGTTAGTTTCACATATCATTTCTTGGGTGTTCATGCCCTTGTTCATTCCTATTTATTGTTTAGCGCTGACCTTTTTTACCATCTCATTTGAGGATTTTGTGGTAAATCAAAATTCGTTGTGGACCCTAACCAATCCCATGAAATGGGCAGTGCTCAATTTGTATGTGATTTTTACAGTCATTGCGCCAGGCGTATCCATTTTAATTTTGCGCAACAGAAAAATGATTTCATCCATTGAATTACACGATCGAACGCAACGTTTTTTCCCTATTTTGCTCATGGTTTTTTATACAGCAGCCTTGTATTTACTTTTTGTTTTGAAGGCAGGTGATGCGTTAATCCCTAGTTTTATTTATTCTCTGCCTTTATCCGGAACCCTTGTTTCGCTTACTCTATTTGCCGTTAATTTTAAATTTAAAGTAAGCCTACACGCCGCAGGTGGAGGAATTTTATTTGGATACATTTTGGCGTATTGCATGAAGCAACAGTATTTTGAATTTTGGATTATTTTACTGGCTGCTTTCAGTGCAGGATTGACCATTTCAGCGCGGCTTTACCTTAAAAAACACACCATGGAAGAAGTTTTGCATGGATGGTTAATTGCTTTTTTAATTACTTTCTCAGTAAATTTCTTGTATCAGTAAAACAAGTAAGCCAAGAAAATGGATGCAATGAATCCGGAAAAATCTGCCACTAGCCCTGCCACTGGAGCGTACCGCATTTTTTTTATTCCCACAGATCCAAAATAAACGGCTAAAATATAAAATGTGGTATCTGTACACCCTTGAAAAGTGGAAGCAAGTTTCCCCAGGAACGAATCAACCCCATGAATTTTAAATGTTTCTAACATCATCGCGCGTGCTCCGGGTCCGCTAAATGGTTTCATAAATGCAACGGGTAAGGCCTCGATGAATGAAAGTGTTTTGACTCCAAGGGCCGTTAAACCAACTGCAATGCCATCAAACAGTACTTGCATTGCTCCAGAAGCTCTAAATACGGAAACAGCAGCCAAAATACCAATTACATAAGGTAAAACAGTAAGGGCAACTTCAAACCCTCCTTTAGCACCTTCAATAAAGGTATCGTACACATTTATTTTTTTTCGAACTCCTAGTAAGATGAATAAAACGATGACACTGAGCAAAATAAAATTACCCCCTACGTCTGAAATGAGTTGGATGTGTCCAGGATGATAAATACACCAAGCCAATAAACTAAATATAAATAAGGCAATTCCTCCTAAATAAGCGAGTACAACAGGATGTAATAGGTTTATTTTTTGTTTAATGGAAAGAAAAATTAATCCGGCCATCGTTGAAAAAAAAGTGGCTATCAAAATAGGCATGAAAACAACAGTAGGGTCTTTGGACATGGCCCCGCTTCGGTAGGCTAAGATACTCACCGGAATAATCGTAAGCCCAGAAGTATTTAGTACCAAAAACATAATTTGAGCATTGCTCGCGGTTTCTTTATTTGGATTTAGTTCTTGTAGATAGTTCATTGCCTTCAACCCAATTGGGGTAGCAGCATTGTCAAGGCCCAGCATGTTGGCGCTGTAATTCATCATGATAGCTCCTTGTGCTGGATGATCCTTTGGTATTTCAGGGAAAAGTTTGCTAAAAAGTGGATTCACTAATTTTGAAAGTAGGTTTACTACACCTGATTTTTCACCAACATTCATTATTCCCATCCACAAACAAAGTGCACCTACTAAACCAAGAATTAATTCAAATCCATTTTTTACGGAGTCAAATAAGGCCTGTACAATTACTTTGAATATTTCAGTATCCTGTAAAAAAACGAATTTTCCCACGCCCATTATCATGGCAATAACAAACATGGAAATCCATAATCGGTTTAATAGCATGGTCTTAGTTATTTATTCCTTCGCAGGACCTGTCAATACCTTGAACATAATTTTTGATCATCTCAATTTCCTTTGCACTTTCGCTACCAAGGAATCCTTTGATATCTGAATAATTGACATTTTTAATATAATTATCTAAATAATAACTAGATAATGGCATATAAGACCAATGCCAAACTTCTTGATTATAGCCTGATCGCTTAGTCGATTTTTTATCAGAGTATACTTGACAAAATCCAAATTTAGATGCATTTTCAACCAACCAGCGATACACTTTTTTTCCTTTTCCATCCTTAAAGTAATCTTCATCAACCGAATTGATGTCTAGATCGGTCCCCCAGTGATGTCTGGAAGTGGAAGGCATAGAACTAAAAGTTAAAATCTTTTTGGCATTCGCTGCTTTTTCTTTGATCTTTTTTTCATTGTCTTTCCACTTACGTTCCCAAATTTTCTTTTGATCCTCAAAATTGCGCGTACCTGAAACTACTTTCAATTCGACACCATCTTTTTGAGCGGCTTCAGCCATTTTAACGAATGCTTCGTAGGTTTTTTTCTGCAAATAGATTTCTTTATCACTCCATTTACTACCAACCAATTGAAAGCGCTCATCCTTTTTATAATCAAATTTACCTAAAAGAAAATCCTTTGAAATATCAGGATTTGACATGACAGGGGATGTTTCTTCTTGTGGTTTCCCCGGACCTTTATCATATTCTTGTTCTTTGATTTTAAATTCACATGAACTTAATAATATAAATAGGCTTAATACGGATAGGTATTTCATTAATGGCAGCTTTTATCAATTCCTTTTACGTAATCTTCAATCGATTTTAATTTAGGGGCCAATTCACTGGCTTTAAACCCTTTTACCTGTTTGTAGGTAATCAATTCCTCATATTTTTTCAAGTAATGGGAGGATATAGGAATATATGACCAATGCCATTTTTCCATTTCATATCCGGTTCTATCAGTGTTTTTCTTATCGGTGTATACTTGACAAAACCCAAATTTCGATGCATTTTTCTTCAACCAAGTGTATTCTTTTAATCCTTGGCCAGATGCAAAATAACTATTTTCCAAACTGTTAATGTCCATGTCCGTTCCCCAATGATGTCTTGAAGTAGTGGGCATTGAACTATACAACAAAATTGTTTTTGCTGCTTTTAAGCTGTCCATAGTTTGTATGTTCGTATTCCACTTGCGTTCCCAAATTGCTTTCTGCTCGTTAAAATTTCGAGTTCCTGAAATGATTTTTAAGGAAATGCCTTCTTTTTTGGCTGCCGCATACATTTCCTTGAACTTTTTATACGTTTCTTTCTGTAAATACATGGGTTTGGAGCAGTGTTCAGCTTCAACCGAAATAAAAAATGGATCTTTAGCGTAATCAAATTTACCGAGTAAATGATTGATTAATAAGGAATCATTTGGGAAAATTGGTTTTGGAAATGATTTGGCAATTGAATCAGACACAACATCTTTATTTTCAGGAGAAGACGCCATTTTCACTTGCGTTTTTGCCTGCATATTTTGTTTTATTTCTTTTGAGGAAGTACTCAGTGCAAAATATCCAACAAGGAAAATACTGGATGCTAAAAACAAGAAAAAAGTTAATTTTTTCATTATAATTTTTGAATAAACTTACCAAACACCCAACCGTCCACACCTGATGAGGTCGTTATATGATACCAAACATCCCCAGAAATAAATTCTAATTGCGAGGATGAAATTCTGGCATATCCTGTTTTTCCTGTCTTATCATCTTCATAGGAAATTCTGTATTGATTTCCTTCGTAGCTTTCTATTACGACGGCTTTTCCTTTATTCAAAGTAAAGACTAAATTGCCCGAATAATCATTATAGAACGGAGTGGCTGAGCGCAAAATAGCTTCATTTTCATTTCCTTCAGGTCGGTATTCATCTACAATTTTAACAAGTTGTCCGTTTGTCAATACCGCTTTTCTATTTGACTGAATGGAGTGGTCACTTCGTACCAGTACATTATTGCCATTTATTTTAGCGTTATTTGCACTGGAAGAGGTTTCACCACCTTTTGGTGCATTGGTTGATTCTGCCTCGACTTGAGAACCTTTATTTTTTTCTATGTTAAGCTTTTCCTGCTCAAGCTTCAATTTTTCTTGTTCCAACTTGAGTTTTTCTGCTTCCAAATTTCCGTCTGAACAGCTTGCAGCAAGTAGAAAAAGAGCAAAAAAGAAATTAATTTTATACATATTTAATCCGTTTAGTTACTTCCAAAAGTAATAATTTGATTTGATATACACTCAACGATGGGTCGGATTAAAAACTGTATTTATTTTCTTGAATGAGGTGTTGAGCAATTAACTGCCGAGCTTGTTTAGGATTAAAGGGACTAACTTTGGTAAATCGTTTGACACCCATAAGCATCATGCGGCATTCATCTCCATCAGCAAATGAATTGATGGCGTCTTTGGCCTGTTTTTCTATTCGAGATGACGCATCGTAAAAATGTGTTTTCACAATAG
>Ga0222712_10005465_pt1 | contig 12878 bp, 9 predicted proteins | sample C33_657DmetaG_FD_165043 | JGI IMG/M metagenome (GOLD analysis project Ga0222712, IMG submission 165043) | Estuarine water microbial communities from San Francisco Bay, California, United States - C33_657D | ecosystem: Environmental > Aquatic > Marine > Unclassified | place: USA: California...
TTGGCGCCAGTAGTGCGTGGACGGAAGGGGCATTATCGTGAGTTATTTGAAGAAATTAGAAAGAAAGGATTTTTAAAAGCAAGAGTAGATGGAGAGATTGTTGAATTAAGACCAAAGTATCAGGTAGACCGATATAAAATACATGATATTGAGGTAGTCGTGGATCGTATCCCAGTGAATGCGGCTATGAAAATTAGATTGGGGGAAAGTGTTTCCCAATGTTTAAAAATGGGTAAGGATTTGTTATTCGTTTTAGAAGAAGGGAAAACAAAAGCGGTTCAATATTCAAAACAATTGATGTGTGAAACCACCGGACTCAGTTATGAGGAGCCTTCACCGAATAGCTTTTCGTTTAATTCTCCTTATGGTGCTTGTCCAAATTGCAAGGGATTGGGTAATGTGTATGCTATTAACATGGATTTACTCATTCCAGATAAATCATTTAGTATAAAGGAAGGAGGCGTTACGCCGTTGGGGGAAGAAAGAGAAGCAAGCGTTTATAATCAAGTAAAACAGTTTGCAAGAAAATATAAAATTAACTTAGATAAAGCCATCAATGAATTAAGCAAAGAGCAATTAGATTTGATTTTATTTGGGGATAAAAATATTTCATCCAATTTAGATTTGGATTTGAACGATGAAAATATTCCAGATACCTATACAGGTAGTTATGAAGGTATTGTGCCTATGTTGAAAAGGTGGTTTACCTCATCACAAAGTACAGAGGTGTTAAAAGCATGGGTGGAGCAGTTTATGGAATTGAACACTTGCCCAACTTGCGAAGGTGCTAGATTAAGAAAAGAAAGTTTGTGGTTTAAGGTGAATGAAAAAAATATTGCATTTTTAAATGACATGCATTTGGACGACTTGCAAGAGTGGTTTAAAAAATTGCCAGCAAAGTTGGATAAAAAAGATTCACAAATTGCAAGTGGTATATTAAAAGAAATTGATGATCGTATTTCTTTTTTAATGAATGTGGGGTTATCCTATTTGTCTTTAAGTCGCCCTTCCAAATCATTGAGTGGCGGTGAGTCGCAACGTATTCGTTTGGCAACGCAAATTGGATCTCAATTACAAGGGATTACTTATATATTGGATGAGCCTTCTATCGGCCTTCATCAAAGAGATAATCAAAGATTAATCACTGCATTAAAACAATTACGTGATATCGGTAATACAGTATTAGTGGTAGAGCATGATAAGGATATCATGATGGCGGCAGATTACTTAGTGGATATTGGTCCAAAAGCGGGGATTCATGGCGGTCATATTGTAGCACAAGGAACCCCACAGGAAATTATCAAATTAAAATCGGACACAGCACTTTATCTAGCAGGGAAAAAGAAAATCGAGATACCGTCAGAACGCAGAAAAGGGAATGGTCAAATTATAAGTATTAAAGGAGCTACTGGTAATACTTTACAAAAAGTGAATTGTGATTTTCCTTTAGGGACATTTACCGTAGTCACGGGAGTAAGTGGAAGTGGAAAGTCGACATTGATTAATGAAACTTTGTATCCAATTTTATCTCAGTATTGTTATCAAAGTAAAACCAAGCCCATGCCTTATGTAAAAGTGGCAGGCATAGAAAATATTGATAAAGTTATTGAGATCGATCAATCACCCATTGGTCGAACACCTCGAAGTAATCCTGCAACTTATTGTGGCTTTTTTACTGATATTAGAACTTTGTTTGCATCTGTACCTGAAGCAAAAATTAGGGGCTATCAAGCAGGTCGTTTTTCATTCAATGTTAAAAATGGGCGTTGCGAAGTATGCGAAGGAGGCGGGATGCGTGTAATAGAGATGAATTTTTTACCAGATGTATATGTGCATTGTGAAAAATGTGGCGGTAAAAGATATAACAGAGAAACACTGGAAATTAGGTATAAGGGCAAGTCCATCAGCGATGTATTAAACATGACTGTGGAGGAAGCCTGTGAATTTTTTCAAGCAGTACCTTTTATTTATCGCAAATTAAAAGTTTTGTTGGAAGTGGGATTGGGATATATCACCTTGGGGCAATCGGCAGTTACCTTAAGTGGTGGTGAGGCGCAGCGTGTAAAATTGGCAACGGAATTAGGAAAGAAGGATACGGGTAAAACATTTTATATACTAGATGAACCCACTACGGGTTTGCATTTTCAGGACATACAATTATTAATTGGGGTATTGAATAGACTAGTGGATAGGGGCAATACCGTATTAGTCATTGAGCATAACATGGATGTAATAAAAGTAGCCGATCATATTATTGACCTAGGTCCCGAAGGGGGAAGTGGCGGCGGACTCATTCAGTTTGCAGGCACACCGGAAGAAATGATTAAAAAATCAAAAACACATACCGCTAAATATTTAACTTTAGAAATGAAATAGGCTGGAGTATGATTTTGTAACCTATTTCATACTTATTCGTTCTATTTATAAATTATAAAACTCGCTTTTGAAAACTACTTTATTATATCGCTCTTTTTTATTGATTATTGCTTTTGTGTTTCAGTCTTCAATAGTAAAGGCGGGTACTTTACAAGGAACTGTAAAGGATATAAAGGGGAAGGAAATACCATTCGCGTCAATTAGTATCAAAAAAACTAACAAGGGGACAACCGCAAATAGTAGGGGGCAGTATGCATTGCAAGTAACAAAAGGGGAATATATAGTTGTTTGTCAAAATATTGGATTTAAGACCAATGAGAAAAAAATAAAAATTGATGACAATGTCACCACTTTAAATTTTGTTTTAGAGGAACAAGAATACGAATTGAAGGAGGTGGTTGTGTCAAATAAAGGGGAGGATCCGGCATATGAAATTATCAGAAATGCGATTAAGCAAAGGCCCATCTATTTAAAGGAGTTCAATAATTTTAAATGTCAAGTATATTTAAAGGGTCAAATACAATTGAGGGACTACCCCAGTAAGTTTTTAGGGGATACGGTCGATTTTGAGGATGGCGATACCAGTAAAGCGAAGCTGTTGTATTTGTCAGAAACTTTTGCAGATTATTCCATTAAAGACAATCAAAAAAAAGTCGAAATAACTTCCACTAAGGTGAGTGGGCGTAGTAATGGGTTTGGATTTGGGAATCCATCAATTATCTCATTTTACGAAAACAATATTGTGGTAAGTAATGCCTTTAATCCACGTGGATTTATTTCACCTATCGCAGATAATGCACTTAATTATTACAAGTATAAATACCTAGGGTCGTTTTATGAAAATGGACTTGAGATTTGTAGAATTAAAGTAACACCTAAGCGTAAGCAGGAACCTTTGTTTACTGGGTTCATCACCATCATTGATGGTCGTTGGTGCATTCATAGTGTCCAGTTGAATTTGTTAAAGGAACAGCAGTTGCAATTAGTGGATACGGTGAGCTATGAGCAAATATATACACCCATTAATAATCAATGGGTGGTTAAGCAACAAGTGAGTAATATTGCTGGTAGTTTTTTGGGTTTCAAGTTTTATGGTGGCTTTTTGCAGGTGTATAACCAATATGAAATCAATAAAAATTTTGGTCCAAAGTATTTTAGCAACATTGTCATAAAATACCTAGATAGTTCTAATAAAAAATCATTGCAATTTTGGGATAGTGCGCGCCCTGTTTCGTTGCTTCCTAGTGAGGCTTTGGATTTTATTAAAAAGGACAGTCTTGAAAAATTGCGATCTACACCTGCCTATATGGATAGCGTGGATAAGGTCAGGAATAAGCCAAAGTTTTTTAATGTGTTTATAAGAGGTTATAACTATAGTATACAAACAAAAAAAACCTTCCTACGGTTTGATCCTTTACTCACCACCTTTCCTAGTTATTTTAATCCTGCGGAAGGAAGGGTGATGAATTTTAGAATGTCCTATTCAAAACAATACAAAAGATATAATAACCTTCAAATTAATCCTGCATTAAGGTATGGGTTAAGTAAGCAAAAATTATTTGGGGAGGTCATTACCAACTACACATTCCCCACAAAATCTAGGTCCTCCATGAATGTAGGATTTGGTAATAACGTTTTTCAGTTTAATAATAATAATCCAATTACAGAATTGGCTAATTCGGTAGGCGGATATATCTGGGGGCGAAATGATATGAAAACTTATTCCGCCTCATTCTTTAAAATTGGATATGGGCGAAATTTTGGACAAGGTATCAATGCATCTGTGAATTTGCAATATCAAAATCGAAAACCAATGGATAATGTGATTGAAATTTTAAAGGGTAAAACTTTTGATCCAAATTATCCTACTACTTTAATGAGTGCTAATTTAGTACCGCACAAAGCATTGGTGCTTAATTTTAATATTACCTGGAGACCTTTCTCCAAATACCTTGAACTGCCTGAGCGTATGATCAATTTGGGTTCAAAATATCCTACACTTAATTTTAATGTAGCAAGTGGTTTGAGATCTATTGTAGGAAGCGATGTTGATTTTGTTAAGTGGCGGGTAACTGCTTCACAAAATTTGAATTTAAAACTATATGGTAAATTAGATGCAAAAGTTATTATTGGCGGTTTTTCTAATGCAAATAAAGTATTCACGCCCGATTACCAGCATTATTTAGGTAATGAAATTGATGTCAATTATAACTACATGAATGGTTTCCAGTTATTACCTTATTATACTTTTAGTAACACGGCTTCCATGTATACGGAATCCCATTTCGAATATCATTTGAATGGGTTCATTTCTAATAAAATTCCAGTATTTAAAAAATTAAATTGGTTTTTTGTGCTAGGGGCAAATACATTGAATGTAAGCGGTAAGCCTAATTACTTTGAAACCTTCGTATCAGTGGAGAAAATATTTAAATTAATACGGGTTGATTTCGTAAAAGGGTATTTACAAAATAGTCCAAATACACAAGGGATTAAATTTTCGTATAAGTTATTCTAGCGACGAATCATCGGGATGTGATCAATTTCATCTTCAAGGTATATTTCACCCGCTTGTTCAAATCCTTGTTCGTTGTAAAACTTTTTTAAATAAAGTTGGGCGCCAATTTTGATAGGACCTTTCCCAAAAAGTTGTTCGCATTGTTCAATGGAATATTGCATTAATTTCTTTCCAATACCCATACCTCTATATTTTGCTGCATTTGCAACGCGTCCAATACTTTGATAGCCATTGTAAACAATGTCTTTATCAAATAAGCGTGTTGTTGCAATTAATGTTCCATCGATATAGCCAAGTACATGATAAGCTTTTTGGTCGTTGTTATCCGCATCTAAAAATATACAGTGCTGCTCTACTACAAATACATCACTTCTTAGGCGCAACATTTCATATACTTCCGCTACAGAAAGATCTGAAAAATGTTTCGTTACCCAAGTGGTATTATTTAGTTGACTCATATAACAAATGTAATTAAAAATTGATTAGGGTTTGTGGACTAGTAGCCATATTTGCCTTTCCATCTTTCGTTCAAGAACTTTTTTATTTCTTGTTCTCTTGCGTTTTTTTGTGGCTGGAATAATGCGGTATTTTTTATTTGGTCAGGTAAGTATTCTTGTTCAAGGAAATTGTTTTCACCCAAATGTGAATATTGGTAATCTTTGCCATAGGATAAGTCCTTCATTAATTTAGTTGGGGCATTCCTTAAATGTAAAGGCACCGGTAAATTCCCTGTTTTGTCCACAAGTGCAAGTCCATGATTGATGGCTTCGTAGGATGCATTGCTTTTCGGGGAGCTGGCTAAATATATGGCGCATTGTGACAATATAATTCTGCTTTCAGGGTAACCGATTTTTGTCACAGCATCAAAACATGCATTGGCCAATAAAAAAGCATTTGGATTGGCATTGCCAATATCTTCACTTGAAAAAATAAGCATACGACGTGCGATGAATTTCACATCTTCGCCACCTGCAATCATTCTGGATAGCCAATACACTGCGGCGTTAGGATCAGATCCACGCATACTTTTGATAAATGCGGAAATAATATCATAATGTTGTTCGCCATTTTTATCATAGCGTGCAATATTGGTTTGCGCTACTTCCATCACCCAATCATTGGTCAATACTAACGGTGATCCTGATTTTTCAATATCTATTAAGGCTTCAACTGATAATTCTAATAAGTTTAATAATTTTCGTCCATCGCCACCGGAAAGTTGAAATAAGGCTTCGGTTTCTTTGATCTCAATAGTTTGTCCTTGAAATAATTCATCCTTTTCAATGGCTTGGTGTATTAATTTATGTAATGCCTTTTCATCCAATGCTTTTAATATAAATACCTGACATCTGCTGAGTAAGGCACTGTTTACTTCAAAACTGGGGTTTTCGGTAGTAGCGCCAATTAAAGTGATAATACCTTTTTCTACTGCGCCTAATAATGCATCCTGTTGGCCTTTATTAAATCGATGAATCTCATCTATAAATAATATAGCACCTGTTTTTGATTTGGCTTCTTCAATAACTTCTCTTAATTCCTTTACACCGCTACTAATGGCACTGAGTTGATAATACGCGCTATTAAATGTGGTGGAAATAATATTAGCTAAAGTTGTTTTGCCTACCCCTGGTGGGCCCCATAATATCATAGAGGGGACTTTGCCTTTTGTAATTGCCTTTTGTAAAACACTGTCCGGACTGGAAAGATGTTCCTGTCCAACCAAATCGGCAAGCGTTTTTGGGCGTAATCTTTCAGCTAATGGGATGGTATTGTTCATTTGTATAAAGATACAAAATTAGAAATATAAAATTTGAGTGGAGCGACCCCATTATTTCGGAATAAAATCAAGTCATTGCTTACGCACAGATAAAGTGAGACAAGCGTTGCCTGACTTAAAAAATACTATTCAAATAAATAGTCATATCGCTTAACTAATCTTAGGGTGGTTCTGATGTGCAGGATTCCAATAATTCCAGTGACTAATAAAAATACGGAAACACCCCTTAATATAGAAAGGATCATTTTACTAGTTATTTCAGCAGGGAATCCAGCTTGTTGTTCTAGAAACTGGTCAATGAAGCCGCTTAATACTTCGTTTGTGGAGATAAGTATACTAATTGAATTAATAAAAAACAAACTACATAAGAACAAACTTACATAGGCATTGACTTTGATCCAATCCTTTGTTTTCTTTGTTTGAATTTGTTCTCGCTCTACGCCAGTTTTTAAAAATTTAAAACTAGTATAGGTGTATATAACCAAACATGCTACGATAAATACCATAATTAGGGCACTTGGATTTGCCAATGAAGTGGCTAAAATAATGATATCTAAAAAGGCAAAAAATAAAGCTATTGGAATTAAGCAATAGGAGAGTACAGTGTACAATTTCATTTCATTCGACATGAGGACTGATACGTTTAATTACAATAATTTATTTCAAATTCAATTTTATGTGAAGCTCTTCAAATTGCTTATCGTCAATGCTACTTGGCGCATCTAACATCACATCACGACCGCTGTTATTTTTAGGGAAAGCAATAAAGTCACGAATACTTTCACTGCCACCTAATAAAGCACATAAACGGTCAAAGCCAAATGCAATTCCTCCATGTGGGGGTGCGCCATATTCAAAAGCGCCTAATAAAAATCCAAATTTATGTTGTGCTTCCTCCGGGCTCATGCCTAAAGCTGCAAACATTTTTTCTTGTAAGGCACGTTGGAAAATACGAATTGATCCACCACCAATTTCATTGCCATTTAATACCATATCATAGGCGTTCGCCTTGATACCTGCATAAGGATGTTCTAAATATTTTGCAGCGTCACTAATTTCAGGTGCATTGTTGATCATGATGTCAATATGATCTGGCTTTGGTGATGTGAATGGATGGTGCCTAGCTACCCAACGATTACCTTCCTCGTCGTATTCAAATAAGGGGAAATCTAATACCCACAATAATTTAAATTCATCCTCTTTTCTGAAGCCTAATTGTTTGCCTAATTCCAAGCGAAGCTCGCTAATTGCTTTTCTTGTTCTTTCTTCCGCACCCGCTAATATTAATATCAAATCGCCAGCTTTTGCATTTGAAGCAGCTGCGATCGCCTTTAATTTATCTTCTGAATAAAATTTATCTACACTGCTTTTGAAACTCCCATCGGCATTGCATTTAATGAATACCAGCCCCTTCATGCCAATCTGCGGTCTTTTAACCCATTCAGTTAATTCGTCAGTTTGCTTGCGGGAGTATTCGCTACATCCTGGTACTGCAATTGCAATCACTGTTTCTGCTTCGTCAAATACTTTAAAGTCAACTCTATTGATGAGTGCTGACTGATCTGCTTTGTCAGAAAATACATGCGCAGGTTTTTTCAAATTACACAATTGCATGCCAAAACGAATATCAGGTTTGTCATTACCAAACTGCCACATTGCATCTTCCCAGGTCATGCGTTGCACAGTTTCTGTGTAATCAATATTTTTTACATCTTTAAATATGCTTTTAATTAAACCTTCAAACATGTTCAATATATCTTCCTGCTCTACAAAACTCATTTCGCAGTCAATTTGCGTGAATTCTGGTTGTCTGTCGGCTCTTAAATCTTCATCTCTAAAACATTTTACAATTTGGTAGTATCTATCGTACCCACTCACCATTAAAAGTTGCTTAAAGGTTTGGGGTGATTGCGGTAATGCATAAAATTCACCCGCGTTCATTCTGCTAGGCACCACAAAATCACGTGCGCCTTCGGGCGTAGATTTAATTAAAAAAGGCGTTTCAATATCCATGAATCCTTTTTCATGTAAATAATTTCTGGTTGCACGATTTACATCATAGCGTAATGCTAAATTCTTTTTTACCGCATTTCTCCTTAAATCCAAGAAACGGTATTTCATACGAATGTCATCGCCTCCGTCCGTATCATCTTGAATGGTGAATGGCGGAACAGCAGATGCATTTAAAATTTTAAATTCGGCAACTTTTACTTCAATATCACCTGTTGGAATATTTGCATTTTTACTAGAGCGCTCAATGACGGTTCCTTTCACTTGAATAACGAATTCTCTTCCTAAAGGATTTTTATCCAATTCGTTTTGAAGCTCTTCTCCAATTAAAAGTTGTGTGATGCCATACCTATCTCTTAAATCCACGAATGTAATAGCGCCAAATTTGCGAATGGTTTGTACCCAACCGGCAAGGGTCACGTTTTGAGTAACAAATTGACTATTTAATTCTCCACAATGGTGCGTACGATACATAAAAAAATATTGAAATAGGTTTGGACTGCAAATATACTTCAATTCCCATAAATTCATCATCTTTGCGCTATGACCCATTCCCTTATCTCAAACCGCACTAGGCGCATAGTTTTGTCCGGTTTTTTCTTTTTTACTGGGATTTGTTTTGCCAGTTGGGCGAGCAGAATTCCTGATATTAAAATGCAATTGGGTTTAAATGATGCAGAATTGGGTGCGATGCTATTGTTTTTGCCTGTGGGTTCATTCCTTGGCATTCCTATTTCAGGTAGTTTGACTTCCATTTACGGCAGTAACAGAATGCTCAAAATTGCCGCTGTTTTATACCCGCTTTCCTTGATTTTAATTGGGACAATTACACAAACCTGGCAATTAGGAATTTGCTTATTTATTTTTGGCATGGCAGGTAATTTTTATAATGTAGCGGTGAATACACAAGCCGTGGTTTTATCTAAATTATTTGAGAAAAGTATCATATCCACCTTTCATGGTTTTTGGAGTTTGGCTGGTTTTGTAGGAGGATTGATCGGCGGACTATTTGTTGCAAAACAAATTTCTCCGATTTATCAATTTGTTTTTGTTGCATTGGTTTCAATTATTTATTTGGTATTTGCGCATCCCTATTTAATGCCTTCTGAAAAAAATAAGCAACCACTAAATAAAATGTGGAATAAGCCAAGTGCAATTATGTTGCAATTTGGATTTATCGCTTTAGGAAATATGATTTGCGAGGGAATGATGTTTGACTGGAGCGGGTTATATTTTCAAAAAGTAGCTTTGGTGCCCAATGAATATCGTACTATGGGATATATCAGTTTCATGGCTTGTATGACCATTGGTCGCATGTTTGCAGATATATTAATTAATTATTGGGGGGCAAGAAAACAATTAATGTTAAGTGGCTTATTGGTTACTATTGGATTAATTATAGCAGTAATACTACCGGGTATTATAATTAGTACTTTTGGATTTATGTTGGTAGGTTTTGGTGTATCATCAGTCATTCCCACCATTTATGGATCTGTTGGTAGAAGTGCGGCACCAGGGCAAGCGAGTATTGCGTTAGCTTCAGTTTCCTCTATTGGATTTTTTGGCTTTTTGATTGGCCCACCCATCATTGGTTTCTTATCCCAAGCCATTGGTTTAAGATGGGCGTTTCTAACAGTTTCCTTATTGGGATTAGCTACATTTTTTCAATCCTATCGTTTGAAAAAGCACTTAGATTAAATGATAAAGTCTAATTTTCTTCTTTGTGAGAAGGCTTGTAAATAAGGTAGTAATATCCTAGTATCAAAATTCCTGTGACAAATGGAATCATCGCTAAATGCTTTACTGTGATGTTGCCAAAAACGATTAAATGATCCACTCCAAAAAATTCACTGCACATCCAAAATGAGTTGGCTGTAATCCAAACGGTGATTGCTAGGTTATGTGCTAATTCAGAAAAAATATTTCTAGTTCTATAGGCAATAATTATTGAGATGGTTAATGTTGGGATAATCATCACAACGCCTAATAGCGTTAAAGACATGCACCAAGCAACATCTTTAAACAACCAAAATACAATATGTAAGTTTTCCATTTTACGGTACTTCAAAGGAATATTATAATTGTCGATTGTTTTATTACTCATGTTGATGCTTTTGCGATTTGTTATTAATTAGTATTTTATGTAGAATAAAAATATTCTTTTTTTTATTTTTTTTATGAATTATGCCGATAATAATGAGGTAAATCTTTTAATGTCGGCTTCGGCTTCAATGTGCTTGCCATGTTCAATATGGTCTATAAGTTGTTTCGAAAAATATGGGGCAAGTGAGCAACCCTTTGTACCCATGCCATTGCATATACCCAATTGCGGATATTTCGGGTGAAGTCCTACAAATGGTCGCCTTTCTGTATTGGCGGGCCGAATCCCTACCAAATGATCAACTACTTCATAGGGTAATTTTAAAACTGCATCCAGTGCTGTAATCATTTTTTCCTTAAAGCCTTGACTTGGGAGCGCATCACTAAAACTCCATTCATAACTTGATCCTACCCAAAATAAATCATCTTTCCAAGGGACAATGGTAATATTGGTTTTGTAAATATTTGTTGGCGCAAGCCCTTTTATTTTTACTATTAATGCTTCTCCTTTATTGGGTACAAATGGTAGGGATTTAAAATAGGGATTGTGAATGGTATTAATACCATCGCAGAATATTATTTTTTCAGCAATTATATTTTTCCATTGAACGCCTTGCTCGGTTAAAATAAAATCGGATATATCAAAATAGTCTTCAATAAAATGGGGACTTAATTTTTCACGACCGGCTTTTAAAAATTGTATTAAATCAATCCAATAACATTGGTCAATTTCGCCTGTGCCAAAAGGAGTATTAAAGTATTGTCCTAAAGATGAATTGTCAATTTCCTTTAAATAAATATTATCATGTGTAAGGCGGTAGTCAAAGCTTTCCTTCATTTGCAGGGAAGGGTGTATTGATAAAATCGGTGCTTCTTTAATTATAGAGACTTTTTCATCCTGTTGGAATTCCTTATAAGCGCCAATAGCAAATGGGAGTAGGGTGTCAATCATCCATGTTTGCACAATTCTACGACCAGTGACTGGGTTGATTACACCACTTGCTACGCTGGTTGCGGAAGCAGTTTTTGCATCATTAACAACCTTGAACGAAATGCCTTGTTTGTGTAAAAAGTAACTTAACCAAGTGCCAGTTAATCCCTGGCCAATGATCAAATATTTTACTTTTTCCTGCAACTTATTTTGCTTTTTTTGTGGGTATAGTAATGTGGATGCTGTCCTTGATTTCATTAACCCTTGCTACAATTTCAATATCAAAGTTTCCAATGTAATCAAAGGGGACTGTGAAAGGAAATTCCGTTTCAAATGTTTCGTTTTGGATGGTTGTGAAATATTGAAATGGAAAAATATTTACAAACCAACCGTCCACTGATTTTTTTGTTTTGTGATTGATCAAAGCCAAAGTAAGTTGTCCTGTTTTTTCTTGCACTAAATTGTGACGCACTTTTACTTTTAATTTAATGGATTGCCCTAATGATAATATAGTGGGCATGGCACATTCAATTTGAATACCGGGCTTTTTACTAAGGCCACTTAATTTTTGTGCCTGTGTATAATTACAGATCGAAAAAAATAAAAATAAAGTAATGGCGCGTTTCATAGAACAAACTTACAATAAAAAATCCCTTATCGTTTTAGGATAAGGGATTTCAGTATGCTTTATTTAAATTATTATTTTTTTAATGCATTTGCCATTGTGATTCCGATGTCAGCAGGACTAGCGCAAACGTGAATGCCACATTCTGCCATGATTTTCATTTTAGCAGCAGCAGTATCATCTGCACCACCAACAATCGCACCAGCGTGACCCATGCGTCGGCCTGGAGGCGCTGTTTGACCTGCGATAAATCCTACTACAGGTTTTTTCAAATTATCTTTGATCCAATTTGCAGCATCTGCTTCCATGCTTCCGCCAATTTCACCAATCATGATAATACCTTCCGTTGCAGGATCATTCATTAATAATTCTACCGCTTCTTTAGTCGTAGTTCCAATAATTGGATCACCACCAATACCAATGGCAGTTGAAACACCCAAGCCAGCTTTAACTGCTTGATCAGCTGCTTCATAAGTAAGCGTTCCACTTTTTGAAACAATACCGATGGTTCCTTTCTTAAAAATAAATCCTGGCATGATAC
>Ga0222712_10005466_pt1 | contig 12877 bp, 10 predicted proteins | sample C33_657DmetaG_FD_165043 | JGI IMG/M metagenome (GOLD analysis project Ga0222712, IMG submission 165043) | Estuarine water microbial communities from San Francisco Bay, California, United States - C33_657D | ecosystem: Environmental > Aquatic > Marine > Unclassified | place: USA: California...
CCAATGTTGCTTGGGGCCTTGCTGCCCTGAAAGGAAAAATTATTGCCATGGTATTTGTTTGCTATGCGTGTTTGTTTGCGAAATCCTTGATAAGGGCTGTGATATCCACCACACTGCTCAAAGGCAGTGCATTGTACATGGAAACCCTGAAACCACCAACACTCCGATGGCCTTTGACACCCACCATTCCCTCTTCTTTGCACCTTGCAAGAAAGAGTTTTTCCAACGCAGGATCTTGCATGGTGAAGACTGCATTCATTTTGCTCCTGTCTTGTTTTGGAACGGGCAGGTTGAACATGGGTATGGATTCCAGCGTGCTGTACAGCAGCTCCGCCTTTTGGTTGTTGATTGTTTCGATGGCTGCTACACCTCCTATTTTCTTCAGCCACCTGAGGGTGAGCAGGCAAACATAGATGGCAAAAACGGGAGGCGTATTGAGCATGGAACCATTGGCAACATGCTGCCTGTAATCCATCATGGAAGGGATTGCCTTGTTTCCAGTTTCAAGAAAATCTTTATCTGCCACCACAAGGTTTACTCCGGCTGCTCCAATATTTTTCTGCGCTCCTGCATAGATGAAGGAGAACCTGTTGAAGTCCATGCTACAGCTGAGGATATCACTGCTCATGTCTGCAATCAGGGGAGCGGATACTGAAGGGATGCCCTGCATCTGTGTTCCTTCAATCGTATTGTTGGTGGTATAATGAAAATAAGCGGCATTGTCTGGTATGGTATACCCTGTCGGGATGTAGCTGTAATTGCGATCTTTAGAAGAAGCAACCACTTCAACATCCCCAAACAATTTGGCTTCCTTGATGGCCTTGGAACCCCAGACACCACCATCCAGATAAGCCGCCTTTTTTCCCTTAGTAAGAAAATTCATGGGTACCTGGAAAAACTGGGTAGATGCCCCACCGTGCAGGAACATCACTTCCTTGTTGCCATCCAGTTGCATCAGTTCCCTGACCAACTGCATGGCCTCGCTAACCACCGATTCAAACATCGGCGTTCTGTGACCAAACTCCAGGATGGATAATCCGGTTTCATTGAAATTCAGGATGGCACGACTGGCTTCTTCAAATACTTCCTTTGGAAGGATGCTCGGACCCGCATTGAAATTGTGTATCATGTTACTGTTTGCTTAGGAAAATGGAATGGCAGCAGCGACGCAAAGATACTTAATTTAGAGAAGAGCGCAGCTGAGACAGATCAGGTTGCCCCGCATCCACCCATGCGGTAAACCAAAAACTGGCGACCCCATAGATCGCATCCCTCATCCGCCTTTCCACCATTCCATTGAGTTTTCTGTGATAGATGCCGGCATATTGCGCTGCATATTGGCGCAATACCATCCCATTCCTGCTCTCGTAGGCAAACCGAAAATCCATGGGATAGGCCTGGCTGATTTTTTTCTCCACTGTCAAAACCGTGTCAGCGGCTGCAGCGCTTTCATAGACCCTGTCCCAAATAAAATGCAAGGGACGGTTCAGATAAGCAGCAGGTCCAATGATAAAATCATATTGTTTTTCAGCATAGAGCTCTGGCAAACGGCTCTCCCAAAATCCATGAATGCCCAGTTGATCTGTCTTTTGACCATTGTGGTTGCTGCTGGCATGCAAGGGCACATGCACGTCTGCAATGTAGTGACCAAGGTCAGCAGAAATCTTCAGGATGGCATCTGCATTGTATTCCTGAAAAGCCTTTTTCAAACGGGCTTGCATGATCATGATCCACCAGGGAGCGATGCCATGTGCATTCAGCGTATCTGCTGAAAAACGAAGCACCGCATCATCCCATTTTCTCGGGAGGCTGTCTTTCGTGCCTTGCAAATAATGGTCCATGTCGATATAATGCCTTGGGGCCTCTTCTGCAATGGCATAGCGCCGCTTGTCAGGATCCACCGCATGGTCAGCCAGGTAGCGGATGTTCTTTTTATAAAAGGAAATCATTGCCGGAGGAAGGAGGAACACGGCATGGTAGTTGATATGGCGATGGCCAAAAAAGCCCCAACTGCCGGATTGCAATGGAAGTAAAACAACAAAGGCACTAAAGCAACTGTACAAATAAAATCGACTACTCCATGCTTTTGAACGCGAAAAATTAAAAAGGTCTTCAACCCATTGTTCCCAAAGATCACCCCACTTCCCTACCATCACCTCATTCATTTTAATTGGACAACTAAATGCTGCCCGTGTGCTCTGCTTTTGATTTTGAGGCATGCCTTGCCCCATGCTTGACATCATGTTCAGCAACATCTGTTACGCCCCCAGAAACAATGAACTTCATTGCGTCAGCAGAACTGACCCCTTCAATTTTCCGAATACGATCAGGCTTTACCAGATAAGTGATGCCTGAAAATGCATAAGAATGAGGTATATACACAGCCACATGTTCATGCAATCCAAACTCGCTGACATCAGTCTGTGTGATGAATCCAACCCGCCAAACATCCGGAGATTCAATCGACACCAACACAGGCTTGTCAAATTTTCTTTTGTTGCCGGCAAAAGCCTCTAAAAAATCCTTGACAGTTGAATAGATAATCTTGACCCCGGGTGTCTTTTCCAAAATATTATCAAACAGCTCCACCAATTTGGAAACAATAAAAGAGGAAGATATATACCCCACCAAGAATACAATGACCACCACCACCAGGAAGCCCAGGCCAGGAATTTTCTCTGGATATCCCTGCGGGTTCAGTTTGACCAGGTCGGGAAACAAAACGTGAAGCAGATTGGGAAGAATGCCATCAATCAGGTTGAACAATGACAGCACAGCCCAAACGGTGATGACAATGGGTGCCAGGATAACCATCCCCTGAAAGAAAAAATACAAGAGTCTGCCTGGCCGAAATGATTTCATTGTGATGGTTTTAAGCAAATATACACCCTAAAAAAGGGCATAATTGGATGAAAACAACTGATTTTGAAGTGAAAATCACTAAAAAAGCGTCATTTACCCTGATTAATTACCGTTTAACATTAATTTCTAATTTTTCAACAGAAACTTTTTTTACGGTAATAGTTTCCGTAGTTTTGCGCCTCCAAAATGAATATAGATACAAAAGAGAGGATCGTTCAACATGCCAGAGACCTTTTTGTAAGGCTGGGGATACGCTCAGTGTCAATGGACGACATTGCTGGGCAGATAGGCGTTTCCAAAAAAACCCTTTATCAGCATTTTGAGGACAAAGATGAACTAGTGGAGCGTGTCGTGGAATTTGAAACCATCAGGATGCAAGATGAATGCCATGTCTGCTCCACTACTGCAGAAAATGCAGTAGAAGAAATTTTCAAGACCATGGAAATGGTTATGCAACATTTCAGGAACATGAACCCGATGGTGTTGTTTGACTTGCACAAGTTTCATGGGAATGCCTACACTAAATTCATGGAATACAAAAACATCTTTTTGCTGGATTTCATATCAACCAATTTGAAAAGAGGAGTCAGCGAAGGATATTTCAGGCAAGACATCAAAATAGACATCCTAGCAAAATTCAGGTTGGAATCCATGATGCTGGCTTTCAACATGGAGGCCTTCCCACCAGCAAAATACAATGTGGCTGAGGTAACCATCATCATGATCGAAAACTTTCTATACGGGCTGGCAACAGCATCCGGGTTCAAACTTATCGAACAATACAAGGCAAAAAAGAACACTATACATGCACAATAAAAAAGGACATATGATACGTTGGGGCTTTATTATTTTTTCAACCGCAATGCTGTTGTTCAGTACTGCAGATGCACAACAGAAATACAAGTTGTCGGTCAACCAGGCTGCTGATCTTGCATTGAAAAATGTGACAGAAATCAAAAACTTGCAGATTGACAGGGAATTGCAGTTGGCCAAAAACAAGGAATATGTTGGTCAAACCATGCCACAGATCAATGGCAGCATTCAAACGCAGCATTTTTTCAATATACCTGTAACCCTGTTGCCAGATTTTGTTTCTCCATCTGTATACCAGGTGTTGACAGAAAACGGTGTACGCAACGGTGCAGGTAGCCCCATATCAAAACCCAATACTCCAACCCAGTACTTCCCAGCACAATTCGGGGTTCCATGGCAGTCATCAGCGGGGATACAATTTCAACAGCTGCTGTTTCAACCTGATCTCTTCATTGCCTTAAAGGCAAGAAAGAAAGCCATTGATTTTACCGATGCCAACATCAAAGTCATGGAAGATTCTGTCAAGAGCAATGTTTCCAGAGCATATTACAGTGTGTTGATCGCTGAAAAAAGAAAAAAATACCTGGATGCCAGCATCAAAAGGCTTGATAAGCTGAAAAGCGATCAGGAAAAACTATACAAAAATGGATTTGCAGAACACCTGGACATAGACAAGACGCAGGTGACACTGAACAACCTGAGTACCACATCCACCCAAATTGAAAAACTCATTGAAATTGGCTATGCATCACTCAAATTTGCCCTGGCCATTGACCAGGCAGACACACTGGAGTTGAGTGATTCTCTTTCAGCGGAGATTGTCAAAAAAGATCTGCTCGAAATGACCAATTTTAATTACGCAGACAGAAAAGAAATTCAGTTGTTAAATGTGGTAAAGGACCTTCAAGGACTGGATCTCACGCGAAACAAACTTGCGTACATTCCTACAGTAGCCACTTTTTTCAGCTACAGCAGAAATGCCCTGGGCCAGAAATTTAACCTTCTCAATTTTTCAGATCCATGGTTCAAAACATCCCTCTGGGGAATCAATTTAAATGTTCCCATTTTTGACGGAGGACAAAAAGCGCAGCGCATCAAGCAAGCAAACCTTAATCTTCAGAAGACCAACAATACCATCGCCAATGTTCAAAGGGCAATTGATCTGCAACTGAAGGCTTCATCGATCTTGTTTAAAAATGCCCTGTCTTCACTGGATATGCAAGACAAGAACTTGGTGCTGGCAGAAAAGGTGTACAATACCACCAAGAAAAAATATGAGCAAGGATTGGGATCAAGCTTTGAATTGTTGCAAACCGAATCTGAACTGGAAAACGCACAGTCTAATTATTTCCAGTCCCTTTACGATGCCATCAACGCAAAGATTTCTTACAACAGGGCCATTGGTAAACTATAATCACAAAAGAATAAAAACCAAAATATGAAAAAGTTTTTGATGATCTGCATGCTGTTCACACTGGCAGCCTGCTCAGGAAACAAGGAAGAGAACAAAGATGTGGCTGCCAAAAAAGCTGAAATGGAAAAGCTCACGAAAGAACGTGATGCCATCATTGCTAAAATAGGCACACTTGAAACAGAAATCCAGCAACTGTCTGGTGCTACTGTTGAAGAGAAAACAAAACTGGTTGAAGTGACCACACTGATCACCCAGGACTTCGCCCACTATATTGACCTGCAGGGCAAGATCACCACAGAGAATCAATACTATGTTACCCCAAGAGGAATGGGTGGACAGGTGAAAGCCATCTATGTAAAACAAGGAGACAATGTCAAAGCAGGACAGCTGCTGATGAAGCTGGAAGATGGCATCATTCAACAAAACATCAAACAGGTGGAAAGCCAGCTCTCTTTCGCCAAAAATATTTTCACCCGCCAGGAAAATCTTTGGAAAGAAGGAATTGGAACAGAAGTGCAATTCCTTTCAGCCAAGAACAATGTGGAAGGACTTGAAAAACAACTTTCTCTTGTGAAAGAGCAACTTGGAACAACCTCTGTCATTGCACAGGTATCAGGCGTGGTTGAAACAGTCAGCATCCGCGTGGGTGAAACTTTTGTAGGATCTCCCATGGCTGGCATCACCATTGTCAATCCAAGTGCCATGAAAGCGGTAGTTGAAGTTCCGGAAAACTATGTTGTAAAGGTCAGAAAAGGAATGCCTGTAATCATCTCTGTGCCAGACCTCAATGAAACCTTCAACTCAAGCATCAGCCTGATCAGTGAAACCATCAACGCCACCTCAAGGAGTTTCATTGCAGAAAGCAAAATGCCCGGCAAGAGCAACATCAAACCCAACCAGGTTGCGGTGGTGAAAATACTTGATCACTCAGCAAAGGATGCCATTGTTGTCCCTGTTGAAACGGTACAAACGGATGAGAAAGGAAAATATGTTTATATCCTTTCCTTGGAAAATGGAAAGAACCTTGCCAGGAAAAAGATGGTAACCATCGGTGAGTTTTATGATGAACTGATTGAGGTCAACACTGGCCTGACCAAAGGCGACAAACTAATCACCAAAGGGTTTCAGGGACTCTATGATGGTCAGCTGATTTCAACCGCAACAAACTGATCTCATTTTCCAAGCAAGCATAAACCATTAGCATGGACAACTCCTCAAAAAACAATTCCATTTCCAATCTGCTTAAGAATGTAAAAACATTCAAGCCAACAGATTGGGCCATCAACAACAAGACGGCAGTCTACCTGATCACCCTGATCATCTCCCTCTGGGGTATCGGGCTCTTTGTTTCTTTCCCAAAAGAACAGTTTCCTGATGTTGTCATCCCCAACATTTACGTTCAAACCGTTTATGTAGGGAACTCGCCAAAGGAAATTGAAAGCCTCGTCACCAGGCCCATTGAGAAGCAGCTCAAGGGCATCACCGGAGTGAAAATCAACAAGATTACCTCCAACTCATTGCAGGATTTCTCTGCCATCATCGTCGAGTTCAGCACTTCTGTAAAAACGGATGTGGCTTTGCAGAAGATGAGGGATGCGGTTGACAAAGCGAAAAAAGATTTGCCAACAGATCTTACCCAGGAACCTGTTGTGCAGGAAATCAGTCTTTCTGAATTGCCCATCATGGCGGTCAATGTAAGCGGTGACTATGATGGTGTAAAGCTTGCAGAATTTGCAGAAGAACTGAAAAATAAGATTGAAGAACTTTCTGAGATCAGCAGGGTGGATGTTGTGGGTGCCCCGGAAAGGGAAATCCAGATCAATGTTGACCGCTACAAGATGGAAGCTGCAAAAGTAGGCTTCACTGATGTAGAACAGGCCATCCAACGTGAAAACAACGACATCTCCGGTGGTTTGTTAGCAGTTGGCGAACAGAAGCGTACCCTCCGTGTCAATGGACAGTTCAGGTCATCACTGGACCTCAACAACGTGATTGTGAAAAACGTGTATGGTGCACCACTTTATCTGCGCGACTTTGCCAATATCACGGATACCGTAAAAGAACGTGAAAGCTTTGCACGGCTCAACGGAAAAAATGTAGTTACCCTCAGCATCATCAAAAGATCCGGAGAGAACCTGATCAATGCCTCAGAAAAAATCAATGGCATTGTAACGCAATTGAAGGCGGATCAGTTTCCCAAAGACCTGAACATCAATATCACCGGAGACCTGAGCATCAAAGCATCAGCAGCCTTTGATGAACTGGTGAACTCTATCGTCATTGGATTTGTATTGGTGATGATCATCCTCATGTTTTTCATGGGTGTAACCAATTCATTCTTTGTGGCCCTCTCGGTTCCACTGAGCATGTTCCTTGCCTTCATCCTCCTGCCCAGTGCAGAGTTCATTGTAGGGTCCAGTGTTACACTCAATTTCATCGTATTGTTTGCCCTGCTTTTTGGTCTTGGCATTGTGGTGGATGATGCGATTGTGGTGATAGAAAACACACACAGGATCTTCTCACAAGGAAAAGGAAAAATCAGCGCCAAAGATGCAGCAAGATTTGCTGCTGGCGAGGTTTTCATTCCGGTACTGGCGGGTACACTGACCACGCTTGCTCCCTTCATCCCACTGCTTTTCTGGCCGGGCATCATTGGTAAATTCATGATTTACCTGCCCACCATGTTGATATTCACACTGACAGCATCATTGATTGTAGCCTACATCATGAATCCTGTTTTTGCTGTAGATTTCATGACCCATGAAGACCACGAAAAGAAAAAGAAATCGCTTGTTTTTAAAAATCCTTTGTTCCTCATATTCATCATCGTGGGTCTGCTTTTTGACCTCGTTGGATATGGCAACGACCAGGCATCTTACCGCTTCATTGGCAACATGCTTGTATTCTTTGGCGGATTGATGGTGCTGAACGCTTATGTGCTCACTGGCGCCATCAAAACCTTCCAGGAAAAATGGTTGCCTGCCATGATGAACAAATACGAAAAACTGCTTCAGTGGACCACACAAGGATGGAGACCTGTCAAAATGTTGATTGGAACTTTTGCATTGCTCATCTTCTCCTTTGTGTTCTTTGGAATGAGAAATGTTCCTGTTGTGCTTTTCCCACAGGGCGATCCAAATACCATTTATGTTTACCTCAAATTGCCCGCTGGTACAGAAGTAACCTATACGGATTCAGTAACAAAACTGCTGGAATCCAGGATCAACAAGGTGTTGGGCATGGAGAACGGAAAAGAAAACCCATTGGTGGAAAGTGTGATTGCCAACGTGGCTGTTGGCGCCAGCGATCCCAACAGTGGAGACAGGAGTACAAGGCCAGAACTGGGTCGAATCCAGATAAACTTTGTTCCCTTTGAAGAGAGGGATGGTGCTGGGACCAAGCAATACCTTGATTCCATCCGACTGGTCGTGAAGAACATTCCTTCCGCGGAGATAAGTGTCAACCAGGAGAGCAATGGCCCACCCACGCAGTCGCCCATCAACATCGAGGTTTCGGGTGATAATTTCGAAGACCTGACCAGCACGGCCATCAACCTCAGGAACTACCTCAGCGACAAAAACATTCCAGGTGTTGAAGAATTGAAAATTGATGTAGACTTCTCTAACCCGGAGATTGGCATTTCCATCGACAGGGAAAGGGCTTTGATGCAAGGCCTCTCAACCGGTCAAATCGGATTGGAAATCCGTACAGCCCTTTTCGGTAAGGAAATTTCAAAGTTGAAGATTGGTGAAGAGGAATACAATATCATCATCCGCAACAATGCTTCACAAAGGAAATCATTGTCTGAACTCCTGAACATGCGCATCACCTACCGCGATTTCACCAACGGCCAAATCAAACAGGTGCCCATCAGTTCTGTGGTGAAAGCAGACCTCAGCAATACCTATGGCAGTATCAAAAGAAAGGACCAGAAACGTGTGATCACCATTTTCTCGAATGTATTGACTTCACAGGGTTTCACACCCCAGGCAGTGAATGAGGACATCAAGAAACAAATCGATGCATTCAAATCAAAACCAGAAGGTGTGTCCATTGCACAAACGGGCGAAGGAGAGCAATTGGCAGAAACAGCAAACTTCCTGAGAACAGCGATGTTTACTGCCATAGGACTGATTTTGCTGATCCTCATTTTGCAGTTCAACTCTTACAGCAGAACCATGATCGTGCTTTCTGAAATATTTTTCAGTTTGATTGGTGTGTTGCTGGGCTATGCCATAACTCAATCTACTTTTGCTGTGGTTACCACAGGTATCGGTATTGTTGGGCTTTCCGGCATTGTGGTGAAAAATGGTATTCTCGTGATAGAATTTGCAGACGAGTTGAGGGGCAGGGGCATGAAGACAAGAGAAGCAGTGATCGAAGCCGGAAAAACAAGGATTGTTCCGGTATTGCTTACTGCTCTTGCGGCCATCCTCGCACTGATTCCACTTGCTGTTGGCTTTAACATCAACTTCGTTACCCTGTTTACCGATTTGAATCCACATATTTTCTTTGGAGGTGACAACGCCGTGTTCTGGAAACCTTTGTCACTCACCATCATCTGGGGATTGATGTTTGCCTTCTTCATGACACTGCTGATCGTACCAGCCATGTACCTCATTGCTGAGCGATTGAAAAGGCCAATGAACAAATTCTTCAAAGGAAGATGGATCTCAATCCTCGGATTGCTTGGACCCGTATTCTTCCTCTTTACCGGTATTGTTTACCTGGTGAGAAGGATCCAAGGCAAACCAGTTTGGAATGGCACACTTAAAAAATAAAATACAATGGAACAATTCAGTACAAGATCGAACCACGAAATCGACTACAGGATCATTGGTGAAGAAATGCAGTATGTGGAGGTTGAATTAGACCCCAACGAAACAGCCATCGCCGAAGCGGGAAGCTTCATGATGATGGATGATGGCGTTCAGATGCAAACCATTTTTGGGGATGGCTCTGGTCAGAACCAGGGTGTTTTGGGAAAACTGTTTTCAGCCGGAAAGCGACTGCTTACTGGGGAAAGCCTTTTCATGACCGCATTCACCAACATGGCAAATGGTAAAAAAAGGGTGTCCTTTGCCTCCCCTTATCCTGGAAAAATCATTCCACTGGACCTTCAACAACTTGATGGCAGGATCATTTGCCAGAAAGACTCATTTCTCTGTGCAGCAAAAGGCGTGAATGTTGGCATTGCCTTCCAAAGAAAACTGGGCACCGGTTTATTTGGTGGCGAAGGTTTCATCATGCAGAAACTGGAAGGTGATGGCATGGCCTTTGTACACGCTGGCGGACATGTGTTTGAACGTTACCTCACCCCCGGTGAAGTCTTGAAAATTGATACTGGTTGTGTGGTTGCCTTTACCCAAACCGTTGATTACGATATCCAGTTTGTAGGTGGTATCAAGAACAGCATATTTGGCGGAGAAGGCCTCTTCTTTGCTACATTGCGTGGCCCTGGTAAGGTATGGATTCAAACACTTCCCATCAGCCGCCTTGCCAGCAGGATCATCTCTTATGGCACAACCAGCAGAAGAGAGGAAGGAAGCATCCTTGGAGGATTGGGGAACATGCTGGATGGAGACGGATACTAAACCGAATCCAGTCATTTAAAAAATAGAAACTAGATTTAAATAGAAAAGCCGGCTCACATGAGACCGGCTTTCTTTTTGAATATCATGCAAGCTTAGTCGCGGCGACCATAAAGGTTGCCCAACAAGCGAAGGATTTCAACATACAACCATACCATGGTTACCAGCAAACCAAAAGCACAGAACCACTCCATGTGCTTGGGTGCACCCATCGCAGCACCTTGCTCAATCCTGTCAAAATCAAGCAAAAGGCTGAGTGCAGCAATCGCAGTGATGGCGATGGAAATACCGATGCTCAACAAGCTTCCGTTGTGCAGCCCATCAATGTTTACATTGAACATGGAAAGAATCCATGTGATCAGATAAAACAGGGCGATACCACCGATAGCAGCAAACATGACCGACCTGAATTTCTCCGTTACCCTGATGATCCTGAAAGTATACAAAAGGTACATGGCAATGGCCGTTCCAAAAGTGAGCACCACAGCCTGGGTTACGATGCCCGGGGCTACTTTGCTGAATGCATTGCTGTAAATAGCAGAGATGCCACCAACAACCAGGCCTTCCAACAGTGCGTAGGCAGGTGCAAGGTATTGTGCCCATTGTTGTTTGAACATGAGGATCAATGCGATCACCAATCCACCAATGGCGCCGCCCATCAGGTACCCCTGAATGCTGTTGCCAACGCTGGCCTCGTTCCAAACATAGAATGCAGTGGCCATCACCATGAGAAAAAGAAAACCAAATTTATTGAGGGTGCCGCGGAAAGACATGATGCCGGATCCTGGGGCAGCCATCGACCTGTTGAAAGATTTTTCTGAAAGTGTAGGATTACTTGAATTGAAAAGCGCCATATTGGGTAATTTTGTAGTGTAAATTAATTAATTTCAGTTAAATCTGCCAAAGCAAGCCCCCTAAAAAGGGCATTGGCCCCAAACATTTAACATGACCCAAAGAAAAGAAGAACTCCTCAGTGACATTGTGATCAAATTTGCAGGCGATAGTGGAGATGGCATGCAGTTGACCGGAAGCCAATTCACCAACAATACCGCCCTGATGGGTATCGACCTGGCAACATTCCCGGACTTCCCAGCAGAAATCCGCGCCCCACAGGGCACGATCCCGGGTGTGAGCGGCTATCAATTGCGCTTTTCAAGCGATGCCATCTATACCCCAGGTGATCTTTGTGATGTGCTCGTAGCCATGAATGCAGCTGCACTGAAAACCAATTTGAAGGCCATCAAAAAAGGCGGTAAAATCATTGCCAATGTGGATGGTTTTGATTCCAAAAACCTTCGCCTCGCCAATTACCCCGATGGCGTGAACCCCATTGAAGACGGGTCTTTGGAAGGTTTCGAATTGATCAAAATGGATGTCACCAAAATGACCCGTGAGGCATTGAAAGACATCACCCTGGGCACCAAGGAAAAAGACAGGGCCAAGAACATGTTCGTGCTGGGATTCCTCTACTGGATGTACAGCAGAGACATGGACAGCACCCTGAAATTCCTGAACGAAAAATTTGGTAAAAAAGACGATATCCTCAATGCCAACCTCAAGGCCTTGCAGGCAGGATACAATTATGGCGATACCACGGAAACATTTACCACAAGATACAAGGTTGAAAAGGCCAAGATGAAGCCAGGGACCTACCGGTCCATCATGGGCAACCAGGCCGTTTCTTTGGGATTGGTGGCAGCATCACAAAAAAGCGGCTTGCCGATTTTCCTCGGCACCTACCCCATCACGCCTGCCTCAGACATTTTGCATGACCTCAGCAAAATGAAAAGCTTCGGTGTAAAAACATTTCAGGCTGAGGATGAGATTGCAGGCATCTCTGCAGCGATTGGCGCCAGTTATGGTGGCTCATTGGCGGTTACTACCACTTCCGGACCGGGTATAGCCCTGAAGGGAGAAGCCATGGGTTTGGCCGTGATGCTGGAGATTCCTTTGCTGATCATCGATGTGCAAAGAGGCGGACCCTCAACAGGGCTTCCCACAAAAACAGAACAGAGTGATCTTTTGCAGGCATACTACGGAAGAAATGGTGAATGTCCTATGCCGGTGATCTCCGCTTCCACTCCCAGCGATTGTTTCAGTGCTGTCTACGAAGCCGTAAGAATTGCGCTTGAACACATGACTCCGGTGATGTTCCTCAGTGATGGTTATATCGCCAATGGTGCAGAACCATGGCTCT
>Ga0222712_10005467_pt1 | contig 12875 bp, 31 predicted proteins | sample C33_657DmetaG_FD_165043 | JGI IMG/M metagenome (GOLD analysis project Ga0222712, IMG submission 165043) | Estuarine water microbial communities from San Francisco Bay, California, United States - C33_657D | ecosystem: Environmental > Aquatic > Marine > Unclassified | place: USA: California...
GGACTACGGCGACGGCAAAGAAATCTTAGAAGTAATTTATCAAAAACGTAGAATGGGTAAAGACTATCAAATGGAACTGGATAAACTTATTTGGTTAGGTCTAGGAAAGGTATTATGAAATATATAGCTATAGCCTTACTTGCATTAGCTGTAAACGTCAATGCTAAACCTGCTAAACCTACTAGGCCCGCGGCAGTGCCTGCTTCTTATGCACTATATGATTATGATGCACATGAGTTTTTAGCCAAAGAAAACGTAGACGAAGTACGCTCTATTGCCAGTATTACTAAACTGTTTACCGCCATGACTGTTATACGCAGTGGTGCAGACTTAGACGAAAAAGTCAAAGTCACTGGCGCCAGCGGTGGCCATATTCCGCGTGGAAATAAGATAAGCAGGCGTGACTTACTTCGTGCCATGCTGATCAGCAGTGATAACTCGGCCGCTGAGAGTTTAGCTAACGCACACCCTGGAGGCTTCCGTCAATTTATTACGGACACTAACGGTTATGTAAACGATGTTCTTAAGTTGCGTGAAACTGTAATTGTGGACGCTAGCGGACTTCAAGCAGGTAATGTAAGCAATGTAAATGACCTTATTGACTTTTTATATGCTATTCGCAATGAGCCAGTTATACGCAGTATTGCGGCCGAACGCAATGCACTAATTACCATGCCCCGGGGCAAGCGCCAAATAACTATCAACTTCAAGAATACCAATCCCCAGCTATTCACTTACGATAATATTCTTATCAGTAAAACAGGCACAACCAATGCGGCTGGTAGATGTGTTATTATGCTAATTGAAAAGAAAGGCACGTTGTTTGCCGTAGCAGTCTTAGGTACAAAGAACTCAAACGAGCGTAGCAAATTAGCTACAGGATTACTGGACATACCAATTGAAGCAAAACCTGAACCAAAACCCTCTGTGGAATCAGTGGTTGAATTCAACTACTTTTGATACCAAGAAAAAGTTGAATCTTATATACAGTGGCCGGCAGACAGGAAAATCTATTGTAAGCCAATACGTGCAATATATGGAAATGTTAAAAAACGCTAGACCTTATGACATAGTAGATATGGCTGTTGTTGATGACACTAAGACTTGGTATACTGTTAAATTTAATAAACAAGCATCTGCGTGGATGAAAAACCAGCCTGGTCAAGACGTTGAATGGTATGAGCATATTGACCAGCGGGGCTACATTGGCGGCGGAGTATACGATATTACAGAAGAACTTTTATTAATGGTAAAATTAACATGGGGCGAGTAAAAGAACTGCTAATCGAAGATACGTACATAGAAGCGGCTAGTAGGGCTATTCAAGAAGAGCTTGACTGGGAAATAGTAACCGACATGATGTGCCAAGTAGGCTGGGTCAGAGTTGATCGAAATAATGATCGCGTCACCCGTGCAGAAAGTTTGAGTATACGTCAATGGGTTACAAATAATTGCAAGGGCAGAGTGCAAAGTCGTGGACGTACATGGGTGTTTTCCGATCCAGAAGAAGCCTTAATGTTTAGACTTACTTGGCCATGATTACATATAAAACTACGGATAAATTTCCAGGAATTAGGTTTCCTGTGTTGCATAGAGTAGTTTATGCTAAAACTGTAGATGGTGTGCAAGCACAGTATCAACGCAGTTATAAAGACCATTTAGTGAACACATGGCTCGAAGACAACTGCAAGCACCCTTACTATCACAGTCCGGGTTACATGAAAGAAAAGTTTATTCAATTTGAATGTGATGAAGACGCATTTATATTTGCACTGACATGGAGTTAGTATTAGACGAAGGCCGCGTTTATGGTGCCAGATATTATACAGTAAAGCCAGAGTTTGATTGGTGGAATCCCAACGGACTAGAAAATGAAACTTGGCGCTTCATGTTAGAATGGTGTGTAGAAACTCTTGGTCCTAGTGCTAAGGATGGTGTTATGACCCCTGGACAACGATGGTATGCTAACAATGCTAAATTTTGGTTTAGAGAACCCGATGACCTGCTGATGTTTGTATTGAAATGGAGTGGATAAATGGAAATGCAAGTAAGCCAAATTGACAACGACCAAGCCCGAAAAAAGCGTAATGCATTTTGGGCTTTTTTACGTGCAACCAAAAAAGAATTCGATAGTATAGATACTGGAGAAATTGGATTCGTAGAATATATATTGACTTTATATGGAATTGAGTGTATAATGGATAGTGGACAATACACCGAACACTACATTATACGAGACAAAGAAAAATTCTTTTTAGCAAAGTTAAAAGGACTTATATGAAATCCTGGCGTAGAACAAATCCACGTAGCGTTAGAGGTGCAGTAAGAAGAGGCTGGCATCTAGTGGACCTAACTGGCGTGAGTTTGGCGGAGAAATTTAATGTAAGTTATTTGGGTTTGCAAATTTGGTCAGACAGGAATATGGCAGGCCGTTATGTAAGTTCTTTTAATCCAACTAAGTTTGCATTTGAAGATCCAAGTGACGCATTAATTTTTAAATTAAAGTACTCATGATTGTACGAGATTATTATCAAAACATTAACACTCGCATGCCGAGAGATTACTTTGAGCGCTGGTATGCAGATGTATGGAAGAGACGCATTGGTACACCAAATGCTCCCCCCGGAATCCTGGAACGGATTCTTGACGAAGAACTTGAGCTAGTTGGTGCAAGATATGTGAATGCCGAACGTGGGTATCGGTTCCGTGTTTTTTTTGATGATGATAGGGATTATTTGACATTTGTGCTGAGGTGGTCATGAGTCATTGTGTAACTTTGCCCTATAGGCCTTTTGCAGAACCTCTATATTGGGCTAGAGAACATTGTCCAAGTTACATTACTAATGATGTGCATATGGATGGTTATAACACTTACGACAACTCTAAGATTGATTACTTTTTTAATGATGACAAGGATGCGTTAATGTTTATGTTGAGGTGGTTATGAAAACCAGTGATATCATTCGCATGATAGATGACATGAAGCAAATTCGTAATCTTATATATAACACTAACTTGTGTAAGGAAATACTATTGTCTGTACACATACTACCCATGCAGGAAGAAAAGTACAAATTCAGTCGTGCTCGATGGTATCAAGCATATTTTGAAGAAAAATATTACTGGGAAGTAGAAGCATGGTGCACCGAACAATTTGGAGCGCACCCACGTAGACCCGATGCATGGAGCCGTTGGTGGCACAAGTTCGAAGGCAGTATTTTATTTCGGGATCAAGAAGATTATATGATGTTTGTATTAAGATGGGGTATTCAATGACACAGCATTTAACAGATAAAGAATTAATAGACTACATTGTCAAGTTCAGTGATGATGATGAAAAAGTGCGCTTGGCCACGTACATGGAACGGCTAGAAGGTTCTATCATTGACGATTTGATGGATGCTGGTATGGACGAAACGTGGTGTACATTTCGCAGTGAATGGGGCGGAGAGTATCATCCGGGTCAGTATATTAGGTTGCTGGAAGATGAAATTCGAGACAGAGATTACAAGATTAATCAACTGCACAAAGAATTAGAAGAACTAAAAACTACGACTATTGTAGATTTCATTGCTGATGTTAAACAAGAGCTACACACAGCCAAGTGGAGCATAGAGGAATCAAGGCGTGTTGCACAGCGTGAAAAAGAGCTTAGAATAGAAGCTGAGCAAAAGTGGGACATGTGGGATAAATTGCATCATGGTATTAGGTCTTAATTATGGATGAATATTGGCGCGAACACAATGTAATTTATTTTAAACAGGCAAGATGGAAGTTAAAAAGACCATTACTACCCCAGCGTTGTTGGCTTAGTCAAAAGTTAATATGGCTGAAACCTGCGATGCGCGGCCTGCGAGTAATACCAGGTTCCCGGGTACATGAGATATATTGGGTAGAGCCTAACGAGCTCATGATGCATAAGATTAGGTACGGATACTAATGGAATTATATTTTGGCGGTGGCGGTGCCCAAAATCCGCGTTTTAGATATACTGTATGGATCAAAGGTCCTAGTTCAGAAGCATACCAGTGGCTACAAGAATACCCGGGGCTAGAATACTTTGATAGATTTTATATTAACTGGCTATCAACTAGGGAAGATGGTTGCAGGGAAGTTCAGTTTGAAAGGTATGAACCGGCAGTTATGTTTAAGCTGACTTGGGGCGGGGAATGAAAATAGTCTGGGGCAGAAGTATAAACTTCAACATAGAGCTAAACAAGATGGTAAAAACAACACAACCAATACCTATGAGTTATAACGGTGCGGCAAAATTTAATCCTAGTCCGGGAAAAGTTTATATGGAATATACAATCATTACAGACGGCGCCGACTGCTATCCATGGCGAGAAGTATATGCCTGGTGGCCAGTTAAAACAATTACTGGACAGCGTATATGGGGAGAGCGAGTACTCAAGCGTAAAGTCTGGGTAGTATGGGGCACTGGCTTTCATATGGAGCCAGAAACACAGTATGCAACGTTATTTGAGATTTTAGCAGATGAAAAACTTACTGCACCTGATTAAAATAAAATACCGCCAGTGGCAGGATCAACGTTTTCTAAAATCCAATGGATGCACATCGTGGAAGCAATACAATAGAATGTTCGATCCCGACCATAATCCCAGGGCACATACAGTAAGTTCATTTTATTGGAAGTATAAACATGTTCGCCAAATACTATCTAATCCAGAACACTATGCTTACAAGTTACTTTATGACTATGGGCCTGGCGGCCACAAGTATGGCTGGCATGCAATAAACGAATGGTGCGAAAATAATTTAGAGCACAAGTGGAGAGTTGATGTGCTTAGGGTCTACAAACAAACCGGACTAGATTGGTCAGGTAATGAACATCCTGAGTGGCATATATGTGATTTAGGTGGTACGGGAGACTATATATTCTATGCATTTATGAGCGACGAAGATGCATTTAAATTTACATTAAGGTGGGGTCAATGAAAGTTGGTATTATAGGTTGTGGTGTAGTAGGATCAGCAGTAGCAGAATCATATTACAATACCAAATGTGAAGTAAGTATATATGATCCTGCAAAGGGCTACGAACACGATATATTCGACAGTGATGCCATATTTGTTTGTGTGCCTAGTCCCACATTGGCAAATGGAAGTTGTGACAGCAGTATGTTAGAATCTACATTGGACATGCTTAAAGACTATCCAAATGTTATTATTAGCAAAGTTACTGCGACCCCTGACATTTATACAAGATTACAAAAACAGTACCCTAACCTTGTTCATGCTCCTGAGTTTTTAACACAGGCCAATAGCGCACGTGATTACCGTAACGGACAATTACTTGTACTAGGCGGGAATCCTGAACACTGCGGGCAAGCCGAACAGGTCATCAAAAGATCCATAACTCCGTCAAATGTGGTAAAAACTGATATTGCCTCTGCCAGCCTCTTTAAGTACATTGTTAATAGCTACCTTGCTCTTAAAGTTATAGCAATGAATCAATACCACGGACTAGCACAGGCCATTGGCATTGATTGGAATACATTAGCATCTATGTTAGCCCTTGACTCTAGAATAGGCGCTAGCCACTTACAAGTGCCTGGGCCCGACGGAGAGTTTGGTTACGGGGGTATGTGCTTTCCTAAAGACGTTAGTGCATTACTAGAGTTAGCGCGACAACAAACTGTAAACATGGATTTACTGACATCGGTAGTAAATATTAATAACATGTTAAGGGAGTAGTATGGTTGAATCTGTTCGTTATCTGCAAATTGATGCATACCGCAAGCAGTTAATTAACAAGCTCAATCTTGCTGACTTTTATTTTGGCGGCTTTGTAGATGACATAGAAGCCGCCAAAATAATTAGACGAGCACTTAAAGATCCACAAATAACTGTCAAGCGTCATTATAGTAACAGCGCAGAACCTGACAGGTTTATAACCAGTTCCTTTTACGACCCTGACGATGAAGATAAGCCCTACGAGCTATATTTGATATTTTATAAAAAGAACAGTGTACGCAAATATACTAAAACGTGGCGCTATATTAAAAATGAAATTGCCGATAGCTTAACCCACGAATACGTACATCATTTACAGCACCTTAGTGGTGCTGATTTTACTGCACCGGTGGGTGACGATATAGAGTATTACATGGATAGTCATGAACTAGATGCTCATGCGGTAAATGCGGCTTATGAGCTGATAGATTCTTATGGCACTAACCGAATAAACTTTGATGCGCTGGTGCAAGTATATCGCACACAGCCTTCTCCCTTACAAGACTGTAGCATGACATTATGGGATTATTCAAAGCATTTTCCAGTTAGTTCTAAAACATGGAAAAAGTTCTTTAAAAAAGTTTACTTACACTACTGCTGGTTGATCGAGTCCAGAAATAAATTCGTTAATTACACCAGCGGTATCTTCGTTAAGTAAAATTTCAAAATGATTATACTCTAGTTCAACATATTTTAAATTTTTAATATATTCTTGACTGTTTATAGTTACTACACCATCGTTAGGATCAGACATCAACGGAACATGCCCTTTAGTAGAAACTATTTGTAGCCACGGAATATGTACGGTGGCTAATATATCTTGCGTATGTGTAACTGGCTTGGAATTGCTGGCCACATCACGTAGCATTTGATATTCGGGGAAAAACATAGACATTTGATTGGCTTTTTCACTGCCATTAAACGGTGTGCTAATAGTAACAACTGCTTTGATATGATCTTGACCGATAGCATTAACTATATGGGCGGCATATAAACCGCCCATACTATGAGCTACGATAATAGAATTATCAAACCTGCTTAGATCCTGTTTGAGCGATTCTAAATTCTCTTTAAAAGGTACAGAAGTATCGTAGCGAATAAAATCGCGTTTACCTTTTATTTTTGGAGCCAGATAATTCCAAATGACCGGACTACAGTTTGCTCCATGGATGAAAATAATTTTTTGCATATTGACAATAGTATAAGTATCAACTATAATAGTATTTAACATCATGACTTTTCCACTAACACAAATCAACGAGCTTAGAGCTAAACTTAATAAACATCCTTTGCTATCAGAAAGGATTATAAACTCTAGAGACAACCTACATCACTTTATGGAATGTCATGTATTTGCTGTATTTGACTTTATGAGTTTGATTAAAACACTACAACATCAAATTTGTCCCAGCACTAATGTATGGTTACCGAGCCCTATGCAACGCAAAGCCAGTCGCTTTGTTAATGAAATTATTCTTGCAGAAGAAAGTGACACTAGCCTTATTGCCGGAGAGTACATTAGTCATTATGATTTGTACATACAGGCTATGCGTGAGGTTGGTGCAGACCCAGATGTAATTATAGGCTTTGAAGAATTAGTTAGAGAGTTTGGTATAGAGTGGAGCCTAGACAAAGGCGACATACCTGAAAGTTGTTTTAACTTTGTTCGCAGTACATTTGACTTTATTAACACAGACAAACCCCACGTAGTTGCGGCCGCATTTTGTTTTGGTAGGGAAACAGTTATCCCTGACATGTTTACTGGTATCTTAGATCATTTGGGAATCAATGAAGAACAAGCTCCGGGATTCTTTTACTACTTGCGTAGGCACATTGAAGTAGATGGCGGCGAACATGGTCCTGCTAGTATTAAATTAATTGAAACCTTGTGCGAAGGCGATCCTATCAAACTTGCCGAAGCTGAACAGGCCGCACTGGATGCTATACAAGCACGTATTCGGTTTTGGGACGAAGTTAGAAACGAGATTATATACAGATGAAACCAAAGTTTAAAAAACTATACAGTAACATTGCACAAGAAGTTGCTAAAATGAGTCATGCTCGTAGGTTACAAGTTGGCGCAGTTATTGTTAAAGACGACAGAGTTATCAGCATGGGCTACAATGGTATGCCAGCTGGTTGGGATAACGATTGCGAATTCAAAGTATACGACTTGTCTAGAGACTTCGATGGCAATTATTTTCCTTATTCCGAAAAAGAATATCCACTAGAAGATGAACGTGGGCGATATAAATTAAAAACAAAACCAGAGGTATTACATGCTGAATCAAATGCTGTATCAAAATTGGCGAAGTCTAACGACAGTGGTGATGGCGCTGACATATTTGTTACTCACGCTCCTTGTATCGAGTGTGCCAAGCTCATTTATCAGTCAGGCATTCGCCGTGTTTATTATAATCAAAACTATAGGGATGATAGCGGAGTAAGGTTCTTGAGAACATCAGGAATCACTGTTGAAGAATTAAATGGTGATAGTCAAAGTATTTTGGACGACCGTAAACCCGTATAACGGTGTATACGATTGGCAGGATTGGCTAGACACTAATGCTGGCAGTCAAGGACGAGACTGGGGTTGGTACCAAAGTGATGTTGTCTGCGGTACAGAAGACGAACGCACAGTTATAGCCATATGGTTTAATTCCAATGAAGCCGCACTATTATTCAAATTAACACACGACTGCGAGTATTACTTTGGTGAAAATAGTGTTGACTTAGACTACGAACAAAAGTATAATACTCGTATATGATCAAACCCTTAAAACGCTGGACCGTAATTGTAGAAGAAGATCCTGACACAGGAGACCTTATGCTACCTTTCCCTGATGAGTTGCTAACTGAAGCAGGATGGAAGGAAGGCGATACATTAAAGTGGACCATTAACCCTGACAATACTATAATGATTGAAAAAACATCAGCATGAAAAAACATGTAATGATCGACTTAGAAACTTTGGGAGTAACACCCGACTCAGTTATCTTGACTATTGGTGCTATTAAGTTTGACCCATGGGATGACTCTAGTACACTAACTGCTAAAGAAAATATCAATATGGAATGTTTTTATCATCGTATTGATCCTGAAAGTTTTGGACCCGATGCTAGAATTGACAATGGTACCTTAGCTTGGTGGGCCAGTCAAAATGAAGATGTACGCACTGAGGCATTCGCTGAAGATAATCGTATACCTATTAGAACTACACTAACTGATTTTTACAAGTGGCTGGGCAAGTTTGATTGTGTATGGAGCAACGGCGCTACATTTGACATTGTTATGTTAGAATGGGCCTATAGAGCACAAGACAAAGGTATTCCGTGGAAATACTGGCAAGCCCGGGACACTAGAACAATTTTTGGATTAGTAAAAGACCATAAAGAATTTATGCCAGAGCAAGCACTAAGTATGAAGCACCATGCTCTCTGGGACTGCTGGGTACAATTAGTCACTGTACAAAATATTATCCGCAGTCTGAATATTCCGCGACCGGAGTAAATATGTCAGAGGACTTAGACGCTCATCCCTCTTTAAAAATTCTGCGTGTCATTGCTAAATCTAAAGGAGATAACAATGGCAAATCAACAAATTAGTTACAAGTACACTAGTACGAAAGAATATCACGATGCGTTTCCTTGTGCATATCGTCAGTGGAGAGCTGATAGTCACTGCAACTTAATTCATGGATATTCTTTTAGTATGAAGTTTTACTTTGGTACTAACGACTTAGACGTTCGTAATTGGGCGGCCGACTACGGTGGTCTAAAAGAACTTAAAAAGATCCTAGAAGACCAATTCGATCATACATTGATCGTGGCCGCAGATGATCCCGAACTTGAAACATTTAAAATGTTACAGGAAAAGAACATGGCCAAGATTGTAGTACTGCCGAGAATTGGCTGTGAAGGACTTGCTGACCAACTTTATAAGTTTGTTAACGGTGTTTACATTCCAGATTATTGGGGCGAGGGTGAAGCCGCACGTTTATGGTGCTATCGTGTAGAAGTTAGAGAGACACAGAGTAACATGGCTTATCGCGAAGGTCATCGCGAGTGGAACGAGGATTTATTCGCTTGAAAATAGATAGGATTTATAGCGACTATCAACACATAGTGACTCTTGAACAGTTGCCTTTTTGGCACTGTTTAGAAGGCAATGCTATAAACCAATCTACACTACAGTGGTGTAACAAACACGTATTGGGATATTGGGGATATTGGTTTGATCGTCAACATTGTTTAGACGATTGGGACATAACTCCCCAAATCGCTTATTTGGGTTTTAGTAACAGCATAGACCTGTTTATGTTTAGACTAGGTGCCCCTAATACAATTACAACATCATCTGATCTTAAATCTGTTAGCGTGTATATGTAATGCTAGTAGCTGAACATTATATGGGCGATGTGCCCGATGAATTTGACATAGTAATTCATTTATTACTAGAGAAATTTGTAGGCAAGGATCGTCTAACTGATTTAGACAACAGCACACTAAGCTATCAGATAAAAACCGTACCCGAACATTACGGAGTAAAATTAGAAATATTTGCAGACTTTGACAGTCCCGATGATGAGCTAATTTATCGCCTAAAGTACCCCGAGCATAAAAGAGTAGGTGTAGGCATTGGACCCAACTCTGACTACACTTAATAAATATTTTTATGTTGAGAGTAATACAGGGTTCAAAAGCTCGGGACCAGAGCACTAAAAAGTCAAACGTACTAGATATTAACAATCGTTTGCGTCAACGTAAACTCAAAGTTGTTGAAACAAAGAATGTTAGTGCAAAGAGCACTAAGTGATTGCTTAATAAATAAAGTACATATATAACGGAGGCACACAATGCTAACAAAAATCTCCGCCTTTCTTAAAGGCATCATCAGCGGCAAAACAGAAGTTGTAGAACAACCAGTTATTAAGCCAGCACCAGTTCAGCAAGATCCTATGACAGGCATCATTATACCTGAACCAGTTAAAACAGAAGCTATTCCTACTTTGACTGAAGAAGTTAAATCAGTGCCAAAGAAAAAGCCAGCCGCAATGAAGGCTCCAGCTAAGAAGGCTCCAGCTAAACCAGCTACCGCCAAAACAACAGCAAAAACTCCTGCCCCAAAAAAAAAGTCAGAAGCAGTAAAGGTAGCGGCAATAGTAATAAAAGCTAAAGTTGATCCAGCTAGCTTAGAAGGCAAGACTAAAGCAGAATTGCTAACAGTTGCTAAATCAAAAGGTATCAAAGTAAGTCCGCGAATGGGCAAGGCCGCATTGGTAAAGCGTATTGTTGGACAATAATCTAATTAGGTCTTGCCTAATTATTTGACTTTAACAGACAAACACAGTATAATCTAACAATGAAACAAATTGACTTAAACAAATATCAAGACTTCGTCGAAGCCGTTACTAGCAAGCCTAGTAATGATCTTACAACATTTATGAATCGTTGTGACGAACTAGACGGCAACTACATTGGAAACGGTGAGCATGGACCTGATATCAATGTTCCTTTGTTATTAACTGCGGCGTTAGGCCTTGCGGCAGAAACAGGTGAGTTCTGCGAAATCCCTAAAAAGATGTTCTTTCAAGGTAAACCTTTAACAGAAGAAAACTTATTCCATATGAAGCGCGAACTAGGCGATGTAATGTGGTACTGGGTAAATGCTTGCAGGGCACTACGCCTGGATCCTAATGATGTGATTGCAGAAAACGTAAAGAAACTTGAAGCTAGGTATCCAGGCGGAAGTTTTGATGCATACTACAGCGAAAATCGCAAAACAGGTGATTTATGATTGATGCACGTGACCTCAGCTATAAGTTAATCGAACTATGGAGGCAAGTTGCTTTAGGTAGCAATGATGCAGGATCTATGTCTAAATTTAATAAACTAGAACCAGTATATGTAAAAACTGCCCTTGGGCTAGTTTCAGTTATTGGTGCTGAGCTCACGGATGATGGTATCATCTTACACACAGGAGACACAGAATGAGCTATGGAATGCATTTTAATGCAGGCAATATGAGCCTCGAAGAACTCATGCAAAAAGAAACAGAGTTTAGAAAAAAGCTAATGACTGCACAAAACGCCGGAGCCAATCCACACATACTTGGACAGTTTGAAATGATTATCGAAGACATTAGATTGGCCATGAGTGAGAAAATGATGATGGAAAAATTCCAGCGAGAAGAATCTGGTAAAAAGGACGACTTTGATGACAGCCTTAGCATCGGTTAATCGCGACAGCGTAGGCCGTGTAAGCATCGGCAATAACGAACTGTTTGAATTGATTTATCAAGGCAATAGTCATCACTTGACTATAAAGCCAGATGCAGAAGTAGTAAGATTTGAAAAACTGTGCAAAGATTATGGTGTAACTTTTAATTATACCGTCAAGGACACTACAGATATGACCAACGAAGAATACGTTGATTACTGTGTGTCAAATTGGACTATGCCAGAAAGTTACACCACGCTGGACTTGGATAAGTATTTTGCTAGCAAAATTAACTCAGTTGAACAAGCCGAACGAGTAAGCCAAGAATTAGAAATGTATGAAGAGCGTGGACTATTGATTGTCTTACGTTTTATAGTTTATCTAGTTGATACTATGCGAAAACATAATATTGTTTGGGGTGTAGGCCGTGGGAGTAGTATTGCTAGCTATTGTTTGTATCTAACAGGCCTGCACAAAATAGACAGTATTAAATACCATCTAGATATTAAGGAGTTTTTGAAATGAATAGACACAAAACAGCAAGAGGCCGTGAGTTCAACATGGCCGCGTTTTCTGCACAACAAGGAGACACTATTGCTGTGGGAAACACTCTACGTAATGCAAGGGGCGACGTAGTTGACAAGTATGGCAAAGTTGTAAAATCTGCAAAAGAGATTCAAGAAGCCTACTACAACAGAAACCCTAATGCGGTAAAGAAAGTCAGCATCAAAGAAGATGGCACATTGCCATCTGTTGATGTTGTGGAAGAAGTTATCCCACAGGATGCAGTAACAGAAATTAAAGAATACATTAACGAAGAAGGCATGGCAGTTGTTGAAAGAACATTTGCAGACGGTAGCGTTGAAGTAGAAGAAAAACCAGTAAAATCTAAAAAGAAATA
>Ga0222712_10005468_pt1 | contig 12874 bp, 8 predicted proteins | sample C33_657DmetaG_FD_165043 | JGI IMG/M metagenome (GOLD analysis project Ga0222712, IMG submission 165043) | Estuarine water microbial communities from San Francisco Bay, California, United States - C33_657D | ecosystem: Environmental > Aquatic > Marine > Unclassified | place: USA: California...
TTGATAACCTTATTGTGATCTAATTCTTTATAATAAGGAGTTACTTTTCTAGCATCTACATCATCCGTTGAAAAAAAATAGGATATTTTATTTTTAAGTAAATTGAATTTTAATTCATTCATTTTTAAATGCGTGTTTTTTGCTAAGACAAATGCTGGAAATAGCGTAGCAAAATAGAATAATATCGCAGCGGTTGATAAACTATAAGCAATTTTTCTATTTGAATTGATTTCAAGTAGGTATAAAAAAATAGTGACTGTTTTTATATTGGAGTAAAGGAGGTATCTAGGCACAATTTCAAATCGTATTATAAAAGAAAAGAATAAAATAAATGTTGACCACAATAGAAGTGATGCTAAAATAATCTTTCGCTTAGTTAATTGTTTATTTTTAAAATCAACACCTATATTCCCAAGCACTAATAAAAGTAAAATGAATTCAACAGCGCTGTAAACAAGACTAAAAGATGCGCCTAAATTGCCAAAGGGTGGGGCATAAAAATTCAATATGTTTAAAATTCTTTCTTTCGAAAAAGAGTGTAAAATAGATTGAATATCAGGTTGGATTCCTGTTTTTTCATATCCATAAAAATAAAAAAGGAGTAGTACAATCAAAACAAAAAATAATTTCCAATTTAATATTTGATGGTAATAGGATATTATGATTAGGAAGGGAACAATAATTAATGTTTGTGCCGAGGAAAGTAACCCCATAGTAAGAAATATTAAACTTAATTTAATTTTCTTATCTGCAATGGCGATGATTGATAGCAAGGTAAATAATAAGGATGCAAAATTTTGAATACTTGTCATTGCCCATAAATAGCCTTCGTTGTACATCAGCGAACTTAGCGTAAAGAGAATGATGATTTTGGAATATATGGCCCTATTTGTTACCCTTATTAAAAGGTAAATAAATGCGAGGTAAATTATGATACCTTGAAGAGAAATATAACTAAGATTGATGTACCCTAAACATGTATAGTTTAACCAGAAAATTACTTTGGTGACAACTAAAATATGCTCATTATAATTGGCAAATAGCTGTTTTATAAGGGTAAAATCTAGACCTTGAGTCTGGGCATTTCGATTAAATGCTATGACCATTACGTCATCATACCAAGGAATATCGACACTAAAAATATACCAATAAATCAATAAAAAGAGGATAGGAAAAAATATTAATAATTTAATCCCTTGGTTTTTGATAGCATTTATAAAAACATGCATATCCTCGTATTTTAGTTTAAAATAATGCATTTTTTATATTTGATTCTTGGCATTACTTACCAAAATTCAAAATGTTTTTTAAGGCTAAATTGGAAGAAATTTACAAGTGATACAGACTTCGCCCTTAAATAAGAAAAAATTATGTCAAAAAGCTAATTTTACTTATTTAATGGTCGTTTTTTAAAATTTGGGGTGTTTCAACTAAAATATCTGAAATATCTAAAATCCTCAATTGCAAATTCCGATCGCCACGAAATTCATTAATTTCCACATGATAAACCATTTGGATTGCGAGCTGTTTTTCATACGCATTTAAAAGCCCTTCATAAAAATCTTTGCGAATTCCGAAACCCACAGCTTCCCAAGATGAACTAGAAGGTGAAGATCCGACTTGTAATTTTAAATGCTCCTCTTTCATGATAAAAGGAGCCTTGGTTAAATAAATTGGGCCGCTAAGAAAATTAGGCATCATATTGCCGGGGCCATAGGGCGATAGCCGAGATAATAATTGATCATAAAAAGAAAGCGTCATGGCTTCTAAAGGTACTTGCAGATCAATGGTTAAATCGGCTTTAAGCTCTCCTGAAGGAAGGCCTATTTGTACTAATGATTCAAAGCGATCAATGAAGGCTTGTAGATTTTCAGGTTTTAAGTGGAGGCCAGCGGCATGCGTATGACCTCCGAATTGCGCTAATAAATCGGCACATTTTTCTAAAGCAGCATGAATATCAAAGCCTTTGACCGATCGGGCTGAACCCACAATCTGTCCATGTGATTCTGTTAAAATGATGGTAGGCCTAAAATAATATTCTTGAATTTTGCTAGCGACAATACCGACGACCCCTTTGTGCCAACCGGCTTGATAGAGAACGGTGCTTTTGGCGTTTTGCAAAAATGTGTTTGTTTCAAATAATGAAAGTGCTTGACTCACGATTTCTTTTTCGACTACTCGGCGCTCCAGGTTTTGTTGGATGACAGCTTCGGCCAACATTTGAGCTTCTATGAGGTCGGAGGCCAACAATAATTTGACTGCTCCATGGGCATGTTCCATTCGACCAGCGGCATTGATGATCGGCGAAATGGAAAAGACAATATCGGTAATCTGAATAGGGGCTTTTTTATTTGCTTTTTGTAATAAATAGAAAAGACCTGGACTTGGATTTGAGCCTAATTTGACCAAGCCATGATAGGCCAAAATTCTATTTTCACTTGTGATGGGTACCATGTCGGCAGCTATGGAGCAGGCTAATAAGTCCAATCGCTCAAAAATGGGGTCCATATCTAAATCATGGGCTTGAGCAAAGGCGCATAAAAGCTTAAATCCAACTCCGCAACCCGTTAATTCTTTAAATGGATAGGCGCAATCTTTCCTTTTAGGGTCTAGGACAGCGATGGCTTTTGGAATGCTTTCCTCTGGCAAATGGTGATCACAAATGATAAAATCGATGCCCATTTCATTGCACCACTCAACTCGTTCATGGGCTTTGATTCCGCAATCCAAGGAGATGATCAGGCTATATTCATTATCATAGGCATATTGGATTCCTGCTTGGGATACACCATATCCTTCACTATATCGATCAGGAATATAATAATCGGCATCTGCCCCTAAAATTTCAGTGAGATATCCATAGACTAACGCGACCGAAGTGGTTCCATCCACATCATAATCGCCATATATGAGTATTTTCTCTCCATTTTCTAAAGCCAAACCTAATCGTTCCACAGCGATATCCATATCCTGCATGAGGAAGGGATCAGGCAGATCAGCTAAAGATGGAACCATAAAATCCTTTGCTTGTTCGAAAGTGAGGATGCCCCGGCTAACCATCAAAGATAGGAAGTACGGATTTTTAGTCGTTTTTAACTCCTCTTGTAATTGGGTAATGGCTTGAGGATTTTGAGGAGGTAAAAACTTCCATTTTTTTTTAGCTTTGAGCATATGATTGGTTGGGCCAAATTCTTTGGCAAAAATTGGTTTATTCTTAGTAATATTTAAAAGCTAATTTAGAAACTGCTTTTCAAAGGATCACTACAGCATGTAAAATGATCAACTTATTGGACTTAAATTACTTTTTCCTTCGAGAGTATTCATCGGCATTATGTTAGAATTTAACTTAGGCTAACCCTTGGTCTAAATCCTCCCATAAGTCATCCACATGTTCTAATCCGATCGAAAGCCTTAGTAAATTTCCAGGCGTAAGACTTGCTGGACCTTCAATCGATTTACGATGTTCCACCAAACTCTCCACCCCACCTAGGCTTGTGGCTTGTTGGAATAGTTTCAATTTCGAAGCCACTTTTCTCGCGTTTTTTTCATCTCCTTTTATTTGGATGGAAATCATTCCTGAAAAACCATTTGGCATTTGAATTTTAGCCAATTCATGCTGAGGATGCGAAGCTAATCCTGGATAATGTACCCTTTCTATGGCTGGATGATTTTCCAAACGCTGTGCTAGCGTCAATGCAGAGGCGGAATGTTCCCGCATGCGAAGTGGAAGTGTTTTTAGACCTCGGGCTAATAAATAACAATCCAAGGGGTTTTGTGTAGCACCCATCAGAATTTGGACACGTTTTAAACGCTCTGACCATTCATTTTCCTCTCGCATGATGATGGCTCCTCCCAGTACATCGGAATGTCCACCGATGTATTTAGTGGTGGCATGCATGACGATATCTGCTCCTAAATGGATGGGATTTTGTAAAATAGGAGTGGCGATCGTATTATCTACAGCTACTTTTATTCCTTGAGATTGTGCGAGTGTACTGATTGCTTGAATATCGGATATTCCTAGTAGTGGATTAGCAGGAGTTTCAAGCCAAATGAGTTTAGTATTGGGTTTGATCGCAGCTTTAATTGCCTTTAAATCTTCCATATTTACTTGGGTCATTTGAAGTCCCCATGGCCCCATGATTTCTTCAGCTAATTTCATGGAGGCATAATATCCGACGCTTGGCATAAGAATATGGTCTCCTGATTTCATGCATTGAAAAACGGCGGAAACAGCGGCTAAGCCCGAGCCAAAAGCAAAGGCTTTGGCTCCTCCTTCTAAGGCTGCTAAACCTTTTTCGAGGGCATCCCGATTTGGGTTTGAATTTCGTGAATACATGTGACCCTTGGGATAGCTCCCATCAGCATCACGCGTAAAAGTGGTGGATAAGAAAATCGGCGTGGCAATCGCCCCAGCAGTTTCGTCTAACAGATTAGTTGCATGTATTGCTTGAGTTTCTTTCTTCATTAACTAATACTTTTAAGCTATTACCTAAATTTGTATGTTACCTAATACCTACTATTACCCTTTTCATAATATCTAATACTTGTTACTCAAAACCTATTACTTTTTACCTATCTACCGTCTCTCAGCTTAAAATTCTTCCCTAAATAAACCCTTCTCACTTGTTCATCATCGGCTAATTCTTGAGGGGTGCCTGCTTTTAAAATTCTACCCTCAAAAAGTAAATAGGCCCTATCCGTAATGGACAAAGTTTCGTCCACATTATGGTCTGTAATTAAGATGCCAATATTCCGATACTTTAATTTGGCCACTATGCTCTGTATTTCTTCGACTGCTATGGGATCCACGCCTGCGAAGGGCTCGTCTAATAAGATGAATTTTGGGTCAACAGCCAAGGCACGGGCAATTTCAGTGCGTCTACGTTCTCCTCCAGACAGTACCTGGCCTAAGCTCTTTCGTACATGCGTGAGTGAAAATTCTTCTAGAAGACTTTCGGTTTTTTCTTTCTGTTCAGACTTAGACAGGGTAGTCATCTCAAGGACCGCAAGTATATTTTCTTCGACGGATAATGTCCTAAAAACGGACGCTTCTTGGGCCAAATAGCCAATACCCAAACGCGCCCTTTTGTACATAGGCAAGCTTGTTACATCCAAATCATCTAAATATACGTTGCCTGAATTAGGTTTCACTAAACCGGTGGCAATGTAAAATGAAGTGGTTTTCCCGGCGCCGTTGGGCCCCAACAAACCTACAATTTCTCCTTGTGCAACTTGGTAAGAGATGTGGTCATTGACAAGCCGAGCACCATATTTTTTAACTAGATTTTCTGTCCTAAGAATCATAAGGTAAAAATAGGCAATAATTTGATTAGTTTAAGTCATAAGTAGCTTATGGTATTCTATTTGCAGTTCAAAAACTCTATTTTAGTGTTCAATAGATAAAATTTAGAATTTTTACCGATGGCATCTCAAAGAGATCGTATTTAAAAGTAGTTAATTTAAGTTAGCAGAATCATTAACATCTTTTTTAATTAATATTCATAGATAGTAAGAAAATATTTGAAAAGCTATTTCAAAACTTTAGGGTTAATAGTTAGTGCACTTTTGTCTTGAAGCTTATTTTATTAGAGGGACATTTTTTATTTTGATAATTTTTAGGTGTCATAATGATTAAATTGTAATTTTATTTAGCGATCAATTTATTAATTAGGGCTACATTAAAATGTCTAAAGTTTTTCTTACCGGTGCCGCAGGATTTATAGGTAGTCATGTAGCCGAATGCCTTTTAAGTAATGGGCACGAAGTGACGGGGATTGATAATTTTGATGATTTCTATTCAAGGTCAATTAAAGAACAAAACGTAAGTACTTGTCTAAAAAACCCCTCATTTACATTCATAGAAGCAAATGTAGGTGATGTTGCCTCGCTCTTTCCAGATATAAATTTTGATGTGGTTATTCATCTTGCTGCGAAAGCAGGAGTCAGGCCTTCGATTGCCCAGCCCGAACAATATATAGATGCCAACTTAAGTCAAACGATGGCTTTGCTCCAATGGATGAAAGCTCATCACATGCATAAATTAGTTTTTGCCTCATCATCTTCAGTGTATGGCAATAATAAGAAAGTCCCATTTGCGGAATCTGATCCAGTTGATCAACCGATTTCTCCCTATGCTTTTACTAAAAAGGCCGGAGAGTTGTTGACTCATACGTATCATCATTTAGCTAATATTGATGTGATTAACCTTCGATTTTTTACTGTGTATGGGGAAAGACAGAGGCCTGATTTAGCGATTTATAAATTTGCCAAGGCAATGTTGAATGACCAACCAATCACACTCTACGGCAATGGTTCCACTTCACGTGATTATACCTATGTAGGGGATATCGTCCAAGGTATTATCTCTTCCATGGACTATTTAAAGTTGAACAGTCGGGTATTTGAGACGATCAATTTAGGGAGTAAAAGCCCAATCCAATTAATCGATTTAGTTCAATCTTTAGAGGAAATCATTGGCAAACCCGCAACAGTCGAATGGATGAATATGCAAGATGGAGATGTGGATCTTACTTTCGCTGACATACAAAAAGCGGAGAAACTACTTCATTATTCTCCCCAAACAAGTCTTATAGATGGACTAACCCGTTTTGTTTCTTGGTTAAAGTCAAATAGCTGATCGATGCCTCAAACTTTTGTAAGATTTTCTAGAGATGCCTAAATTAATGACTTCTATCTTTTTTGGCGTCTGCTTGAATCTGGTTAAAATGCTATGCATCTACGTGGTTTTGGTTTTATTTTTGCATCGTCCTGACTATTTTATCCACCTTCATGGAGATACCATGAGTTATTTTGATCCGATTCTCCAATTTATAAATCAGGGTTCTTATAGTCCTGATTATCGTATGCCAGGATATGGATTTTTGTTTTATGGATTTTATCTTTTGAGCCATTCTCAAGAGGTAAGTTTTTTTCTTATTATCCTATTGCAATTTATCCTAACGGGGATGGCCTATGGATTAGTCGCCCAAATGGTTTTTGAACTTACGGGCTCTCGTAAGTATTACGCATTAAGTTTTCTATTGATGGTGGTAAATTATTACCTGCTTTTCGATTCTTATCTAAGCACAGAATCTATAGCAACCAGCTTGTTAATTCTCATTACCTATTTATGCTTTCGACCAGGTCGATACCCCTTGATTATGGGCCTAGCTGTTACTTGGCTCATTTTTCTGAAATCTATTTTTTGCCTACTGATAATCCCTTTAGGAATTTATCTTTTGCAGAAAAAAATGCCTAGACGTTTTTTTTTACTACTCACATTACCAATTATATTAATCGAAGGTTCCTGGATTCTTAGAAATGCGATTAAATTCCATGCCTTTGTCCCGCTGACGCATAAGACATTTTATCCTGAAGGGCTATATGGCGGAATTTATGGATTTCAATCCATTCAAGAGATTATCCGCGCCTACGGTGGATCACATCAATTTTGGCGAATGGATTCAGAAGCGGCTTGGTATTTTTCTGGCGGTTTTGCAGAACCCGTGTTCATCCAAGGTATCCCCTATCCAAATTTTAGGGAAGACCAATTGGTGAAACCCAATCCTCGTTTTATGACAAGCCAAATGAATTTAGATTCACTGCTAAATCTTAGACGGGCAATGACCTCTGTTTACTTGACAACGATCACGAATGGAGATCCTCAAAAAATTTCTAGCGAATGCAAGGATGAATTAGATTATGTACGCATGCGAAGTCCTCAATATGTTGCCAGCATTCGACAGGAAAAACCATTTCTTTTTTATGTGGAGGCTAATTTAAGTCGAATTAAAAATTCGTTTTTTACGAGCTATTTTTTCGACAATGTTCTTAAAAATCCTACAATTTATGCGCGCTTAAATCCTTTTTTAAATACCAGCTTACAAGCGGTTATTTACCTTATCAATGGAATGATGTGGTTTTTTTCATCCTTCGCTTTACTATTGACCATTTATTTTGCCTTTCGTTGGAGTGATCCAAATCTCCTCACTTGGCTTTCATGGTTAAATGGTTATACATTATTTTTATACCTCTTTATTTTTAAACAAGCAGAAGAAAGGTATTTTTGTGTTTTGTATCCTATTTGGATCCTCATGAGTTTGACGGTGTTATATCGTTTACTTATCTATTTAAAAAGAAAATGGAATTAACCGTCGTATTGCCCATCTACAATGAAGCCCCCTCTATTCCTCTTTTGTTTGCGGAATTGGTTTTGGCTGTTCAAGATTATGATTATGAAATCATAGCGGTTAATGATGGCTCCAAAGATCAATCTTGGTCTGAATTGCAGAAGATGGCTGTCCAAAATAATCGGATTAAGCTTCTGAATTTTAGGCGTAATTACGGGCAAACAGCCGCATTGAGTGCTGGTATCCAAGCGGCCTGCGGGGAAATTATTGTGCTTATCGATAGTGATTTAGAGAACGACCCTAAGGACATTCGATTATTGGTTAATAAATTAAATGAAGGTTTTGACGTAGTTTCTGGTTGGCGTAAAGGAAGATGGGAAGGGCAGTTTTTAACTCGAAAATTACCATCTTTATTGGCAAACCAACTCATCTCTAAAATAGGAGGAGTGCCTTTACATGATTATGGTTGTACACTAAAGGCCTATCGGCGCGACATTGTTCAAGATGTTAAATTGTACGGCCAAATGCATCGCTTTATCCCTGTTTTTTGTAAATGGCAAGGCGGATCGGTGACGGAATTACCGGTGAATTATCGACCAAGGATGTTTGGGCAGTCCAACTACGGACTTTTTCGTATTTATAAAGTCATATTAGACTTAATTTTAATCCGTTTTTTAGAAAAGTTTATGACGAGGCCCATCCATTTTTTTGGGGGTGTGGGGATATTATCTTTTTTGATGAGTTTCTTCACCTTTGGGGTGGCAGGATATTTTAAGTTGATGGGCGAGAAAGATTTTGTGGAAACACCATTGCCCATTTTAAGTGCGATGTTTTTTACGGTGGGGGTCTTGATGGTTTTACTCGGAATTATTTCTGAAATCATGATGCGGACCTATTTTGAGAGTCAAAATTCAGCTCCATTTTCTATTCGAGACCGAGTAAATTTCTAATATGTGCGGCATAGCAGGCTTTTGGGGGAAGGGGAATGAATCCGTTATGCGAGTAATGACGGAAACATTAAATCATCGAGGACCTGATTTTACAGGAACATTTTTTGACTCTAAAATAGCGCTTGGGTTAGGACATGCCCGATTAAGTATTTTGGATCTTTCTTCTGGGGCAAATCAACCATTTTTCTCTGAGGATAAGCGGTTTGCCATCGTTTTTAATGGGGAGATTTATAATTTTAAATCCATTCGACAAGGTTTAATCGAGCGCGGCTATGGACCTTTCCATACTCAGGGCGATACAGAAGTGCTTTTAAAAGCCTATCAAGCAGATGGGATTGCCTGTCTTTCTAAACTGAATGGGATGTTTGCCTTTGCCATCTTTGATTATGAGCGTAATGAATTATTACTAGCTAAGGATCGAATGGGCAAAAAGCCTCTATATATCGCTCAGGCTGCAGGTACTTTATTATTCGGCTCTGAGCTTAAAGCAATTTTAAAGCATCCTGAATTTAAATCAGAATTAAATCTAAATGCCTTAAACCATTACTTGACCTTGGATTATGTGCCTACCCCTATCAGTATTTTTGATGGAGTGGAGAAATTAGAAGGGGGGCATTATTTTCGCATTGACCATAAAGGGAATGTTAGTCGAGGCGCTTTTTGGGAACCTAATTTTATTCCCCTCGAGATTTCATTTGACGAAGCCAAAGAGGAATTAGATCGATTATTAGCTGAGGCTACCGCTTTGCGTTTAGTAGCAGACGTGCCCGTCGGAATCTTTTTAAGCGGAGGATTGGACAGTAGTGCCGTTGCTTATTATGCCCAAAAACAAGACGCAAATCCGATTCAAACATTTTCTATCGGCTTTAATGAAAATAGTTATGATGAGCGGGCTTATGCGCAACTAGTAGCTCAGCAATTAGGGACCGAACATCATGAACGAATTCTAACAGCCCAAGAGTCTATTGATTTGATTCCAAGTGTTTTCTCATCGTTAGATGAACCCTTTGCAGACCCATCTATATTACCTACCTATTTACTTTCTCAATTTACGCGTTCAAAGGTGACTGTAGCTTTAGGTGGGGATGGAAGTGATGAACTACTTGCAGGTTATCCTACCTTTATTTCGGAAAAATTAGCACCACTCTTATCATGGATGCCATTCCAAATGGTTCAAGGCTTACAGAAAATGATTAACTTTTTACCAGCCAGTGATCAAAACATTTCATTGGACTTTAAACTAAGACAATTTTTGAAAGGCTTTGAGAGTTCCAAGAGATTTAGGCATAGCCAATGGTTAGGCAGTTTCAGTATTTCAGAGAAAAAAAATCTTTGGAATAAAGATTTAGTTTTTAAAATACCTCACCGGAACACTTTGTCTGTCATCGACGATTATGCGAAGAGAGGTTCGGAGCAGGAATTGATTTACATGTATTTAAAGACCTATTTGCAGGACGATATTTTAGTGAAAGTGGACAGAGCTTCCATGATGAATTCCTTGGAAGTTCGTGCCCCCTTTATGGATGTACATGTGGTGGAATTTCTTAATCGTTTGCCTTATGACTTTAAATTGAAAGGCTTCACTGGGAAATATTTACTGAAAGAAACAATGCGCGGGAAACTGCCCCCAGACATCATTGACCGTCCTAAAAAGGGTTTTGGAATACCGGTTTCTTTATGGTTGAAAAATGAATTGAAGGACCTCTGCAATGATTTATTGAGCAAAGATACCATTGAATCACAAGGCTTGTTTGATTATGCTTATGTAGATAAGCTCAAGCAAAATCATTTTAAAGGCCGACAAAATAACCGGAAGGAATTGTGGAATTTAATGGTATTTCAGTTGTGGAGGAGTCATTTTTTAAAATGATTAATGAAAAGTCTCATCTAAAATAAATAGTATTGAGATGATTATTCTTTATTTAACCTAGTGTATTAAATATTTTAAGCCTAGTGTTAGTCCTAGTGTATTGGTTACTCGTTCCCCTTGATCATAGCCAATTTCACCATGTAAACTTAAGTCTTTAGTAGTATTTTTTGACATTTGGAAAGCAATAGAGGTTTGTGGGATGAATCCATCATAATCTCGAATGGGGAAACCAAAATATTTTGCACGTGTGTGTAAACTATAGGCAGCTCTCAACTTCCAAGAAAGATTATTGGGTAATTGACCTTGTAAGCCCAAATAATATGCTTTTACCGCATTTAATGAAAATTGATAACCATTTCTATCTTTGCTTTCCATATCATATACCAAAAAAGGAGTCCCAATTCCCCGGTCAAAATAATGCCATCCTCCATGGGTCCCATTAAAATTATTTTCTATTTCCGTTTTATGGGGATCATCCATTTTAAAATATTTGGCTAAACCAGAGTAATATTGGCCTTGGTTGGCGGTATAGATGTATTCAAAGATGATATTTTGTATCCATTTTGCCTGATTAAATTTTACACTGAGCCCAGTAATCCCATCATTGGCTGTTATTAGCGCTGCAATTCTACCGGTCTCCCAAGCAGTTTGCCTGTACAATGAAATATTACCCCATTTTGGCTTAATGTTTAGCATAAAATCAATAGATCCCAAATGTGCCCCATATTGATAGCCAGATTCTGTTTCTGGGGCATTGGGGTCCGTTGGCAGTAAATTTCTATTTTTGCTAGTTGTAACCACATAAAAAAAGGTATTTAAGCCTTGTCCAAAATAACCATAATTTTTAGATTGCCCTGACCACATAACTTGATGATTCACCCCGCCAAAAAAGTTAATCAAGGCATTGCGCCTACCGATTCGTCCATACAAGGTTTTTTGATGAAGCAATCCATCGATGGCTGGACCTTGGTTATCGAACCAACCATGTGCAAAGGTCATAAAAATGCCCAAATGTCCCTTGGCAAAATCGACGTAATCCCTTGTGCCAAACTGGATTTTGGGAATAGGAACTGCATTTCCAGACCAAGAATAAAAGCCAGATGTCATGGCAGTATCTCCTAACCCATAAACTTCTTTTCTGCGGCCAACCCAGAGTTCCCATTTACCTCTGCGACCACTAACATAGGCCTCTGTGAACCATAAGTCATTCTTCTTGCCGCCCCAACCAGTTGCTTGTATTTGATATTTCCAATCGTATTTCTTTTTTAGATTATAACTTTTGCCATTTCGAACAATAGCCACCACACCAGGATTATCTAATGGAATTGCACCATATTGAAGTCGACTTAGCCAAAAAGGCGTCGCTCCCACATCGGAAAGAATGGCATGTAATTCTACACTTGAGTGATTTGTGGTGTCTGCTAGTTTACCAAAAGAAAGAAAGGAACTAAGTAAAATTAATAACGTCATTTGAACTAGCTTTTTGTAGGTCCACAAAGAAAAGATTTTAATTTCAAAAAGACAAGGCAGGTTTACTCAATGGTGAAGCTTTTCAATTTAAATCTGAGGCTTTTTTATTGATTTCATTTTTTGCAGAAACAGGAATTATTATTTCTTGATAGGTAATTCTATACCTTATAAGTTAAAGAATGTCTTAATTGATTTTTAGCCATCGCCCTATTTTATTACGCATTCTGGGAATTGATCTGAACCCGTTTACAGATCAATTCCCTTTGCCAGAAATATCTTAGCTGCAATTAATTTAACAATTTTCAATGCCAAATTGGGATTAAATAAAAATATCCGTATTTTTGCAGTCCCAACGCACACGCCAGGGTGAATGGTGGATTAGCTCAGTTGGTAGAGCATCGGACTGAAAATCCGTGTGTCCCCGGTTCGAGTCCGGGATCTACCACCATTTA
>Ga0222712_10005469_pt1 | contig 12873 bp, 13 predicted proteins | sample C33_657DmetaG_FD_165043 | JGI IMG/M metagenome (GOLD analysis project Ga0222712, IMG submission 165043) | Estuarine water microbial communities from San Francisco Bay, California, United States - C33_657D | ecosystem: Environmental > Aquatic > Marine > Unclassified | place: USA: California...
AACATATAATTAATTTAAAATGGCAGATACTAGTGTATTTTCGAGGCTACAGAAATTATTTTCAACAGATGTAATAATTCGTAATGCAGGCGGAAATGAATTAAAAGTAATGGATGTTAATAGCATTCAATCAACTGGAGAATTTCAAACAAACGCTCTTGTAGATAGATATAATCGTATCTATTCTAGTAATAGCACCTCGCTATATGGTGCTCAATTAAATCTTAACTGGAGATATCTACGTACTCAAATCTATTCTGATTATGATGCCATGGATACAGACGCTATTATCGCATCTGCTTTGGATATAATCGCAGACGAATGCACTCTCAAGAACGATATGGGTGAAGTACTTCAAATTAAAAGTAGCGACGAAGACACACAGAAAATTTTATATAACTTATTCTATGATGTATTAAATATTGAGTTTAATATGTGGTCATGGATTCGCCAAATGTGTAAATACGGTGATTTTTTCTTAAAATTAGAAATTGCTGAGAAATTTGGTGTATATAATGTTATACCATATACTGCTTACCATATTGCCCGTGAAGAAGGATATGACCCAAAAACACCAGCAGCAGTTAGATATGCCTTCTCACCAGATGGATATGCAGGTGGAACCGGATATTATGGAGTGACAGGTCAAGGTACTTATTCTGCTACTAAACAAGACAATAAAATTTATTTTGATAATTATGAGATGGCTCACTTCAGATTAATTACTGATGTTAACTATCTCCCATATGGTAGATCATATCTAGAACCAGCTCGTAAATTATTTAAACAATATATTCTGATGGAAGACGCTATGTTAATCCATCGTATTGTTCGCGCCCCAGAAAAACGCATTTTTTATATTAATGTTGGTTCAATTCCACCAAATGAAGTAGAAAACTTCATGCAAAAGACTATCAATACAATGAAGAAAACTCCATTTATTGATCCTCAAAGTGGTGAATATAACATGAAGTATAATCAACAAAACTTACTAGAAGATTTTTATATTCCTGTAAGAGGTAATGATAGTGCTACTAAGATTGAACCTACTAAAGGTATGGATTACACAGCAATTGATGATGTAGTTTATTTGAGAGATAAATTATTCGCTGCTTTAAAAGTACCTAAAGCATTTATGGGTTATGAAAAAGATTTGACAGGTAAAGCAACATTAGCAGCAGAAGATATTCGTTTTGCTCGTACAATTGATCGTATTCAACGTATTATATTATCTGAGTTAAATAAGATTGCATTAGTCCATTTATATACTCAAGGATATAGAAATGAGCAATTGACTAACTTTGAATTATTATTAACTACTCCTTCTATCATATATGATCAAGAAAGAATTGCGTTAATGAAAGAAAAGGTAGACTTAGCTCGCCAAATGATGGAAACTAAATTATTACCTACTGACTGGATTTATGATAATATCTTCCACTTAAGTGAAGATCAATATGATGAATACAGAGATTTGATTGCTGAAGACCAAAAGCGCACATTCAGATTAAAACAAATTGAAAACGAGGGCAATGATCCATTAGAATCAGGTAAATCATATGGTACACCCCATGACTTAGCAACATTATATGGGACAAGTCGTAATGGAGGAATACCTGATGGATATGATGAAGATCTTAAATTAGGACGCCCTAAAGAGAAAACAACTAATATTGGGACACAAGAAAATCCATTTGGTAAAGATAGATTAGGAGCAACGGGTATGAAAAAAGGTGATAATACTGGTGAAGATAAGACTTTAAGAAATAATTTTAAAGGCGGCTCACCATTAGCTTTAGAAACTCTCCAAAATAAAACTTTACTTGAAGGTTTAGAAAAGAAAATATCCCTAAAGAAAGAAGAGTCTTCATTATTAGATGAATCCCAAATACGAGAATAATATTTTTATACATATTTATAACAAAAAATATACCTAAGAATGACTATTAAACATTCAAAGTACAAAAACACTGGCATTCTTTTTGAATTACTTGTAAGACAAATTACAGCAGACACATTGTCTGGAGTTGAATCAAAAGCATCAGGCATACTAAAAAAGTACTTTACAAAAACTGAGTTAGGAAGAGAATACAAATTATACGAAAGTTTCTTTAAGAATGTAAACGTTAGTGAGGCTAAAGCGGACATGATATTAAATACTATTATCGAAAGCGCTAAACACTTAAATCGCTCAGCATTAAAAAGACAAAAATATAATTTAGTAAATGAGATTAGATCTTATTATAATGTAGAAGATTTTTTTAAAACTAAACTTCCAAATTATAAAGCACAAGCGGCATTATATTCTCTTTTAGAAATATATAGTGGAGAAGACGTCTTAAATCCTTCACAAATTATTGACAATAAAACTGTATTGTTAGAGTTTTTAACTCAATCTAATATTGATAAACAAGAAGTTAAAAATAACATACTAGAAGAATTCAGTAAGCAAGATAAAGATGTACAGGTATTAGCATATAGAGTATTATTAGAAAAATTTAATGATAAGTATGCTGGGTTAAACACTAATCAAAAGTCAATATTAAAAGAGTTTATCAATAGTGTTGACAATGCCCCTAAACTTAAAGAATTTTACAATGCTAAAGTAAATGAAATCAAAACTCATTTGACTAAGTTAAATCAAACAGTTACTGATAAAGCTATTCAAATCAAAATAAATGAAGTAATTAGTATATTACCTTTACTTGGTAAGATGGATAAAGCTTCTGATGATAATTTAGTAAATTTGTTGCAATACTATCAATTAGTTGAAGAATTAGAAACTATAGCTAAATGAAAAAAGTAGATAAAATAAAAGAATCTATTAAAAGGAAAATAAAAGAAATGAGTGCTACCGGAACCGGGGCATCATTTACTCCTGGTACTGGTGCAAATTACGCTACCCCTACTGCGTTTAATCCTAATAAAAAAGCTAAAGGAGCAGAAAATATCTACTACTATAAACTCGGTTTCAAACCAGTTAACCAAAAAGCTTTAAATAAAAAAGCTAAAGGCATTGAAGTAAAACATTTGTGGGAAGAAGAACAATCTTCATTTGATATAGAAGAATACATCTCTACATTACCTACAGATAATGAAGAAGTTAAAAAATACATAGCTGGACGATTAGGCGACTACAATAACTTATCAGACAAATTAAAAGAACTTATTCAATTAATAAGTGACGCTAAAAAAGAAACTATAAATTCATACAGAGAAAACCCTCAGTTTAAAGCAGTTTATGGGACAGATTTAGCCGCCTCACTATTAGATGATGTAATAGAATTATTTAAAAAATAACCATGGAAAAAACACTACAAACACAATACAACCTTATTAAAGAAGGTAAAGGAGATAAAGCATATTTCTTAAAATCAGCTTATCGCTTATTCCCAGACATACTATCACCTGTTAATACATTTGAAGATACAACTCGCATTCTTAAAAACAGAGGAATCATTAGTGAAAACATCGCTGGTTTAGGAGTAGTAGCAACACCAGGAAAAAAACAAGATTGGCATGCTATCTTTAATGAGAATATGGATAAGCTTAAGGAAGAAGAAGATGAGGATGAAGAATTAGCTCGTCGTGGTGATGAAGAAATGCAAGGAAAAGAAGATAGTAAAGCTTTACCTAATATAGGTAGTCTTAAAGAAGCTAAAGAAAATCCATCTAAAGAAGTATTAGACATTCAAAAACATGCTTATGATAATAAGGATGAAAAGAATTATGATAACTTATTTGGTCAAGAGTTCTTAAAAGGATACTATACTGAAATGAAAGATCCTAAAAACGCTGATAAAGATGTTGAAGAATTAAGAGCTATTGTTGCTAAAAACTTAGCTAAAGACATTAGTTACTATGTTAAAAATGGTCAATTTGGAATTAAAGGAGTAGGATACACAACTGAAGCACCTGGATTGGGCGAACCAAAAGAACCTAAAGGCAAATTTAAATCATCAGGATATGGTGATCTAAAAGAATCAGTACTACGTTCTCAAATTCATTTATTGATTAAAGAAGTGTTAACTGAACTCACTAAAGATGAAGCCATGGAAGTAACTAAGGACAGCATAGTTCATTATAAAAAAGACGGCAAAGAAGTATCTAGTAAATACAAAAGCCAAAGTTTAAACGCAGGTGAACCATTACCTGTATTTCAATTAGAAAATGGAGACGAAGTTTACGCTGGAGATGTTATTAAATTATCTAAATCAACTAACGAAGTTCAAAGAGATCCAAAAGCATATGCTGATGAAGAAGCATTCGGAAGTAAATTAATTGATAAGTTAAAAAGTGATTTGCGCACTAAAAACAGACATAGCATGACTATATCCGGTGAACCAGATATGGATTTGGTACGCCACTATAATGATGCTATCAAATTTGCTAATCAAAATATTGAAGACATCACTAATACATACTTCAACCACAGCAAACCAGAAGGTGGAGTGATGGATGCTATTGCCTATGTTTTATCTAAAGTAAAAGATGATTCTAACCCAATCCACGAAGCTAAAAAGAAACCATCTACCGGCCTAACTAAAAAAGAAAAATCAGCTATATCTAAAAAAGCACACGCCGGAAAAGATATTGGCAAAAAAGGAAAAGGATTTGAAAAAGTAGCTAAAGCAGCTGAAAAAGAATACGGCTCAGAAGAAGCAGGTAAAAAAGTAGCAGCAGCGGCAATGTGGAAAAACTTAGCAAAGAAAAAATGATGATTAAATTAGTAGATTTATTACTTGAAGATCAAAAAGTCAACACCGATTTTTATCAAAAAGTGTTAGATATAAGTAACGGTCTGTCTAATTCTAATAAGCAATTTTTTCAATCTGTGATTAATTCTGTTAAAAAAAGAGACGGAATGGCTACTCCAAGACAATTAGATATGTTACAACGTCTACAGAAAGGAGATTTAAAATTTCATACTAAATTAGAAGAAGAACGCCAAATCCGAATTTACAACAAAATAACAGACGTAGTACCCGGCTTAGAAGAATTTATGAATAAATTAGATTCTAAACCAATTGCTTGGAGAAAACGACTAGTTGATATACTTGAAAAAGATAACGGATACCAAAATATGGTTATAGCATTAACTGAGTTTGTAGGAGAAGTCAAAAATGAATTATCATTAATGTCTGAATTTAGAGATGAGGTTAAGGCTATTTTAGGAGAATATGAAGAACTAGAGAATGAGCAGTCACAATTAAGTCCTAAAGATGAAAAAACACTAGAGGAATTAGACGACTTACAATATAAACTAGGTGAGACAGAAGATCAATTAGGAGAGTATATAGAAGAAATAGAAAAAATAATCGAAAGCTACGAAATACTAGAAGACACAGTACGACGTGTAGTTAAATTTGATTTAAAAGTATGAAACAAGTATTAATTGAAACCCAATATTTTACAGCTAAGCCCTTAAAATTAGTTGAAGGCACTGTACCAACAAGCAATCCACTTGTAGAAGGTATTTTGGCCACTTGTGAAGTTAAAAACGGTAATGGTCGATATTACTCAAGAGATTTATGGGAACGTGAAATAGATAAATATATGGAAAGTGTTCGTGCTAACAGAGCGTTAGGCGAATTAGACCACCCTGATTCTTCTATTATTAACTTAAAAAATGTATCTCATAATATCAAGAAAATTTGGTGGGATGGAGACCACGTAATGGGAGCAATTGAATTACTGCCTACACCATCAGGTAATATCTTAAAAGCATTATTTGAAAACAGAATACCAGTAGGTGTCTCATCTCGTGGTATGGGTTCATTAAAACAAATGGGTGATTTGATGGAAGTACAAGATGACTTTGAACTACTATGTTGGGATTTTGTTTCTACACCCTCAAACCCAGGTTCATATATGAAAGAAAGAGGTACAATGAATGAATCTAAATTGCCTCAACAAATTAATAAGTACCAATCAGTAAACTCTATTATTACAGATATATTATGTGCTAACGGAACTTGCCCAATATTCTAATTATGAAAAAATCAGATTTATTACGTATTATTAAAGAGGAAATTACTAAAGTTTTAACAGAGGAAGAGGATATTCATTGGAGTGCTATTAATTTTAAAAAAGAAACAGCACCATCATTATTTCAGAAAAAAGAAGGAGAAACAGCCAATCAAGCTAAAGAAAGAATAAAATCTGAACTTAGAACAAAATATGGTAAGTTGATTGATAAATATCTTAATAAAAAAGATATGAATGATGCTCACTCTGTTTTTAAAAATGATCCAGAATTTAGTAAAATAGATTCAAATCTTAGAAACAATATAATGAATACTTTAGCTAGATTTTATCATTATACATCTAATTTCTAAGAAATAAAAATTAACCCCTCCTAGAATAGTATTTTAGGATCGATGCCTCGCAAAAGCGGGGCATTTCTTTTTTACAAAACGCGACCTTACATATCTCTATATATATGTATGTTCAAATATGCTACCTTCTATGTAGTATTTATTAATAAACAATCTATTACGTTTCTAATAAACGTATTTCCAAACAAATTAAATTGAGGACAAATGAACAGAGAAATGCTCAAAGAAGCAATCGCTGAGGCTAAAACCATTAAGGAAACAGCTATCGCGAGTGCAAAAGCTGCTCTTGAAGAAGCATTCACCCCACAACTCACAGCAATGTTTGCTGAAAGGTTAAATGAGATGGATGAAGAAGAAGGAGTAGAAGAAAATTACGGCTCAGAAGATCAAGATCTTAGTCTTGAGGAAATCTTAGCTGAGTTGGGAGTTACCGAGGAAGAGGAAATGATGGCAGAAGGTGACAAATCAGAAGCAATAGATGAAGATCTAATGCTAGAAGAAATGTCAGACGAAGACATCGAAGAACTTGTAACACAGGTAATTGACGACATGATTGCATCTGGTAAGTTAATGGCAGGTGAAGAAGATGAAGAAGAAATGGATATGGACATGGACGACATGGAAGACATGGAAGACATGAATATTGACATGGATGTTGAAGACGGAACCGAAGAAGGCGAAGAAAAAATCGAAGACGAAGACAAAATCGAAATCGATGAATTATTAGCTGAAATTTTAGGTGAAGAAGAAGAATTAGAAGAAGCTAAAAAAGCAGAAGAAAAGAAAGACGAATTAGAAGAAGCTTACAACGCTATTGCTGAATTGAGAGCTGAACTTAACGAAGTTAATCTTTTAAACGCTAAATTGCTTTACACTAACAAAATCTTCAAAGCTAAGAATCTTACCGAATCAGAAAAAGTAAAGGTTTTAAACACATTTGACAAAGCAGAAACTGTAAAGGAAGTAAAATTAGTATTTGAAACTTTAACTGAATCTTTGAAAGCAACGGCTAAAAAGAATCCAATTAAAGAATCATTAGGATCAGCTTCTAGAACTGTTATTGCTGCCCCAAAACAAGAACAAATTATTGAAGTAAATGATGCCTTTGCTCGTATGCAAAGATTAGCAGGTTTACGTTAATAAAAAAATTAAAAATTAATTAAAAACAAAAAACTCAAAAAATGAACACAATTCAATCATTAGTAGAGTCCGCAAACCCATGGAAGTCATTACAAGGTGACGCAGCTAAATTAGCTAACAAATGGAACAAAACCGGCCTTTTGGAAGGTCTAGGTGAGGACGTAAACAAAAACAACATGGCTTTGATGTTGGAAAACCAAGCAAAGCAATTAGTAATCGAGCAATCTTCAGTTAACGGAGGTTCAGCTACTTTTAGTTCTGGTACATCTGGTGAGAACTGGGCTGGAATCGCATTGCCATTAGTACGTAAAGTATTTGGTCAAATCGCAGCGAAAGAATTCGTTAGCGTTCAACCAATGAACTTGCCTTCTGGTCTTGTATTCTTCTTAGATTTCCAATATGGTACTACTAAGAACCCATTCACAAATGGTCAATCTATGTATGGTACTCGTAATGCCTCTAGCGCTACTCCATTCTCAAACCCTTCTCCAGTAGGTGGTTTATATGGTGCAGGTCGTTTTACTTACTCTACCAACCAATTCTCATCTTCTTATACAACTTTAACTGCTAACAATGCTACTAATGCTGCTAGTGCTATCGTTACTGGTTCTTGGTCAGGTGTTAACTATGATTCATCTTTATCTGCTTCTGTAGCTGCAGGTCAAATCAAAGCTTTAATTTTCCCAACATCATCTCTTGTTGCTAATGGAACATTTGACATAGACGCAGTTCGTGGATTTATCATTAGTGGTTCTGGTGTTGATGCTACTATGAACTTACCAGCATTTACTACATTTGAAGCTGGTAACTCTATGGGTGCTAGTGGATGTATCACTTTCTTCATTACTGCTTCTACTGCAGTTGCCGCTACCCAACCTTATGTAGTATTCTATCAAAAGACTACTGCGGATAACCGTCGTGGTGATTTCGAAGATACAGCTGCCCCTTCTACTTCAACTCCTAACTCATTAGGTACTTCTATCGGATCAGCTATCCCAGAAATTAACATTTCTATGCAATCTCAAGCTATCACTGCTAAAACTAAAAAGTTGAAAGCTGCATGGACGCCTGAATTCGCACAAGATTTGAACGCTTACCAAAACTTGGATGCTGAAGCTGAATTAACTAACATTATGAGTGAGTACATCTCTTTAGAGATTGACTTGGAAATTCTTGACATGTTGATTGAAGATGCTCCTGCTAATAACACTGAGTACTGGTCAGCTATTAACAACGTTACTTTAGATGCTACTACAAGCCCAACAGCTAGTTTAGGATTCTTCAACACTCAAGGTGCTTGGTTCCAAACTTTAGGTACTAAAGTTAACAAGATCAGCAACAAGATTCACCAGTTGACTTTACGTGGTGGTGCTAACTTCATGGTAGTATCTCCAACTGTATCAACTATCTTAGAATCAATCCCAGGATTTGCTGGTAATGCTAATGGTGCTGAAGATATGGAATATGCGTTCGGTGTACAGAAAGCTGGTGCTTTCAATAGCCGTTACACTGTTTATAAGAACCCTTACATGACTGAAAATACTATCTTAGTAGGTTTCCGTGGTAAACAATTCTTAGAGGCAGGTGCTGTATTTGCTCCATACATTCCATTGATCATGACTCCTCTTATCTACGATCCAACCACCTTCACTCCACGTAAAGGATTGTTGACTCGCTTCGCTAAGAAGATGTTACGTCCTGAATTCTATGGTAAGATCTACATTAACGGATTAAACACCCTTTAATAGATTACCTTAATATCTAACAATTAAGCCCAGATTATTCTGGGCTTTTTTGTTATATTTATACACAAATAATAAGTCATGACAGATTTCAACAGAAGTGAAGAGGCAAAAAATATCTTCAAAGAAAAGAGGAAGCCTAAAAATCCAATCACATTTAAAATAACTTTAAATGATGAACAAAAAGAAGCAAAGCAAGTAATTTTAGATCACCCTGTCACACTATTAAAAGGTATGGCTGGATCAGGTAAAACATTAGTTGCTTGCCAAGTTGCTTTAGATTTAATGTTTAGAAAAGACATTGAACGAATTATCATTACCAGACCTACAGTTGCCAAAGAAGAAATAGGTTTTTTACCTGGTGACTTAAAAGAAAAAATGGATCCATGGTTGGCCCCTATCTATGCTAACTTACATATGTTGTATGATAAAGTTAAAATAGAAAAGATGGTCGCTGACGGACAAATTGAAATCGTACCATTCGCGTTCATGAGAGGTAGAACATTCCCAGACGCAGTAGTGATTGTAGATGAATGTCAAAATATTACTCATGGTCAAACTGAAATGATTTTAGGTCGTTTAGGTAAAGGTGGTAAAATGATATTTTGTGGAGACATTACTCAAACTGACTTAAAACAGAAAAAAGATTCTGGAATTGGGTTTTTCACTCGATTAGAGGCGGAAATTAGGGGAGTTAAAGTAATTACTCTTAAGACTAACCATAGACACGAAATTGTAGAACCTATACTTAACCTTTACTCAGAGTACAGAGACTAAATATTTATAGGCAAAACACACTATGGCAGACTTAACAGTACTTATAAATGAAAAAATAACCTTAGATGGTAATGATAGAGGAGTATTAACCACTCAAACTATAACTGGGATTAATAATATTGATAATAGAATAATGTCAATACCTACAAGTTCTCATACTTCATTATTTCACTTTAGTGCTGGAGAAAATTCAGGAGCTGCTTATTTCACTACAGGTAGTTTTAAATATGGTAGAGTAACTAATAAGTCAACAACCCCAGTAATGTTAGTAGTTAACAATTATGATACTATTACTGATACAAATTATTATTCTTTAACGAATATAATTGAGCCAGGTAATTCTTTTTGTTTATCTTCAACACAAGCTACTTCTTCAGTAATCCCATCTATTTTTAGTAACATTACTGATTATATTAGTGAAATTTTAGTTCTTCCATCAGGCTCTCCTGCTACTATTGAATATTTTATAGCGACTACATAATATGAATATACCTATTTATCCTGGCTCTAGTTCATTTATCCCTGGTAATACACCATTTGGATTTTATGACTATGATGTACAATTTCAAGCAGATGCTGATAAAGTAACAACATTTGTTGCTCGTAGGTTAGGTTATCCTATTATGGAAGTTGAATTACAAGATTTAAATTTTTATGCTGCTTTTGAAGAAGCAATTACTACATACGGTAATGAACTTTACGCGTATCAAGTAAGAGATAATATGTTATCACTAGAGGGTGCACCTACGAGCTCAAATTTAAATAACGCGCTTATAACACCTAATTTCGCTACTATAGTACGTACGTCACAACAATATGGTGAAGAAGCAGGGGCAGGAGGAAATGTAACTTATTATAGTGGAGCTTTAGCTTTAACACCTGGAGTTCAAGATTATGATTTAACAGAATGGGCTGTAAGTCAAAGTATATCTGGAAGTATAGAAGTTAAACAATTATTCTATCAAGGAATACCAGCTGTAAATCAAATGTACGCTCCATTTGGAGGATTTGGAGGATTAGGAGGAGTACCCGCAGCTGGTTTATTTGGTGGAATGTATGGAGGTGGATACGGAGGAGGATACTTAATGATGCCAGTAGCATATGACGCTGGAGTAATCCAAGGCATAGAAATGAGTAATACAATTCGCTTATCTGCTTATACATTTAATATTGTAAATAATAAACTAAAAATATTCCCAATTCCATCAGATAGTGATGCTAGAGGAGGATTTTTATGGTTTAATTATATTAAAAATGAAGAACGTTATACAAATGGATTAATCCAAACTAACACAGTTACTAATCCATCAAACGCTCCATATGGTAATCCAACCTATCAACAAATAAATTCTATTGGTAGACAGTGGATATTTGAATATACTTTAGCATTATGTAAAGAAATGTTAGGATATGTTAGAGGAAAATACTCAACAGTTCCTATCCCTGACCAAAACATGACTTTAAACCAAGCCGATTTACTATCAGCTGCAACAGCTGAAAAACAGGCTTTAATTGAAAGAATAAGAGGATATTTTGATGAAACTTCTAAACGTTCTTTATTAGAAAGACGCGCCCAAGAAAGCGATTTTAGAAAACAGGAAATTAATAATGTACCAATGACAATCTTTATAGGATAATGGCAATATTTGGCTCTGCAAGAGACATATCAATGTTTAGAAAAGTTAATAGAGAACTATTACATGATGTTATCACTCAACAATGTGCTTTTTACAAATATGTTTTAGATAAAACTAAAGTAAATATGTATGGAGAAGCATCAGGAGGTAAATTCTTTGATGGTCCTGTATTATTAAATGGTTTGATTACTGTAGGTGATAATACTTCTCCTACAAGTGAATTAGGAGTAGATTTCAATTGGCCTATTACTGTAGCATTTTTAAGAGATGACTTAGTAGACGCTAGTGTTCATCCTGAAGTTGGTGATGTTATTTTATATCAAGAAAGTTATTTTGAAATAGACAATACAAATATCAGACAATTCTTTGCAGGTAAAGATCCTGACTACCCATATGAAGCCAATCCTCTTAACCCAGGCCTAGCTAATTTTGGATATAATGTTAGTGTAGTTTGCGAAACACATTACATACCAGCAGATAGAGTAAATATAATTAAACAAAGATTATAATGGCTAAAGGAAGAAAACCAATACCAAAAACACAAAAAGAAATAAGTGAGTCTTTACAGACACCTTATGAGCCACCAGTTGGCTCACCTGGGTTTTCTCCTACTGGTAATCCTAATGATGCTAATCAAGTTAACAGAGGTAATCAATTTTCATATAAAGATGATACAGTAAAACCTTTATCTATCGGATTAGAAGATTTAGATTGGGCTATAATGTATTATTTTCAAAATGTTATTAAACCATTTGTTATCCAAAATGGGGAAAGAGTAGAAGTACCTGTTATTTATGGCTCACCTGAAAAATGGAAATCATTCCAAAAGGATGGTTATTATAGAGATTTACAAGGTAGAATAATGGCCCCACTTATTGCTTTCAAGAAGAATAGTATTGAAAAAAATAGAAATCTAACTAACAAATTAGACGCTAATAATCCTCATAATATAGTAGTTACCGGACAAAAATATAGTAAACAAAATGCTTATAGTAAATTTAATATCTTAAACGGAATTAAACCTGAAGAGACGCTATATGCCTCAGTTGTACCAGATTATTTAACAATAACATATGATTGTGTAATATTTACTTATTATAACGACCAATTAAATAAAATCATCGAAGCAGTACAATATGCCTCGGATGCATATTGGGGTGACCCAGAGCGTTTTAAATTTAGAGCACATATAGACTCATTTCCTATTACAAACGAACTATCAGACAATGGTGAAAGATC